>ERZ824480.800-NODE-800-length-33805-cov-4.212444_pt1 | contig 33805 bp, 35 predicted proteins | sample MGYA00519861_ERZ824480 | MGnify/ENA primary metagenome ERZ824480 (study PRJEB31778, sample SAMEA3449152) | human gut metagenome | biome: human gut; feature: human-associated habitat; material: faeces | place: United Kingdom | collected 2010/2012 ... | reverse complement strand
TTCCGCAGATTGAAGTAACATTTGATATTGATGCCAACGGTATCGTTAATGTATCAGCTAAAGATCTGGGAACAGGAAAAGAGCAGCATATTACAATTACAGCAAGCTCTAACCTTTCAGATGCGGATATTGATAAGGCAGTAAAAGAGGCTGCTGAATATGAAGCTCAGGATAAGAAGAGAAAAGAAGGTATTGATGCAAGAAATGATGCTGATTCAATGGCATTCCAGATTGAGCAGGCATTAAAAGATGTCGGAGATAAGATTGACGCTAATGATAAAGAGAAAATTGAGGCTGACCTTAAAGCTCTTCGTGAAGTTCTTGACAGAACAACAGTTGATTCAATGTTAGATAGTGACATTGAAGATATTAAGGCTGCAAAGGCACGTCTTGAAGAGGATTCACAGGCATTGTTCTCAAAGCTGTATGAGCAGGCACAGGCAGCAGGAGCAGCAGGTGCAGGACCGGATATGAATAATTCTTCTGCAGGAGCAGATGATGATGTTGTTGACGGGGACTACAGAGAAGTGTAATATATAAGAGCGTTAGTTGAGTGACTAGCATTTTAAAGGATATTTGTTGGGGATATATCGTACCTTATCTGAGAATTTGCGGAAGTATAATTTGAAGGTTTGGTACGCATGTATCCCTTTTGGAGGTAAGTATGGCAGATAAAAGAGATTACTATGAAGTCCTTGGTGTCGCAAAGAATGCTACGGAAGCCGAGATAAAGAAGGCTTACAGGGCTGTTGCAAAAAAGAATCATCCGGATATGAATCCGGGCGATAAGGAAGCGGAGGCGCGTTTTAAAGAGGCGTCAGAGGCTTATGCTGTTTTAAGCGACCCTGAAAAGAGAAGGCAGTATGACCAGTTTGGACATGCGGCATTTGAAAATGGCGGTGCAGGCGGTTTTCAGGGCGGTTTTGATTTTGGCGACATGGGCGATATATTTGGTGATATATTCGGTGATTTGTTCGGTGGAGGAAGAGCGCGCAGGGGTGCGTCTAATCAGCCGAGAAAAGGCGCTAATATAAGGGCTTCTGTTCATGTAAGATTTGAAGAAGCCTGCTTCGGAACTGAAAAAGAGCTTGATATCGCACTTAAAGATGAATGTACAACATGTCATGGTACAGGGGCAAAGCCGGGAACTTCCCCTGTTACATGCAGTAAGTGCGGCGGAAGCGGACAGGTTGTATTTTCACAGAATTCAATGTTTGGTATGGTGCGTAATGTTCAGACGTGTCCAGATTGTCGTGGAACAGGTAAAATTATTAAGGACAGATGTACTGCATGCAACGGCACGGGTTATACTCAGAGCCGTAAAAAGATTAAGGTAAGCGTACCTGCCGGAATTGATAACGGACAGAGCATAAGAATCCGTGATAAAGGCGAGCCGGGAACCAATGGAGGAGGCAGAGGCGACCTTCTTGTTGAGGTACTTGTTGACAGACATCCTATATTTAAAAGACAGGAATTTGATATATATTCATCTATTCCGATATCATATGCAACAGCTGCATTAGGCGGAGATATCAGAATACCTACTATAGACGGGCAGGTTATTTATACTGTTAAACCGGGTACTCAGACTGATACAAAGGTCAGGCTGAGAGGGAAAGGTGTTCCTATGCTTCGTAACAAAAATGTCAGAGGAGACCATTATGTAACTCTTGTAGTAGATGTACCGGTTAAACTTACTAATGAGCAGAAAGAACTCCTTAAGCAGTTTGAGCAGACCTTTAGCAAAGACGGTGACGCTATGCATGATGATAGTAATGCTTCTGAGGAGAAGCACGATAAGCGAAAGAAAAAATTTAAAAAATAATTGATGCTGTACGATGTAAGGCGTCGAAATGGAGAACATACTATGGAAATGTGGGATATATACGACGAGAATAAGCAGATTACCGGAAGAACAATGAAACGTAACGACTGGTGCCTGAAAGACGGGGAATACCATCTGACGGTGCTTGGAGTTGTAGCAAGGCCTGACGGAAAATTTCTTATAACTAAACGTGTTATGACTAAAGCCTGGGCGCCCGGTTGGTGGGAAGTGTCAGGCGGTGCGGTAATGGCAGGAGAGAAATCCCAGGATGCTGTTAAAAGAGAAGTAACAGAAGAGACGGGGCTTGATGTGTCGGACTGTGAACCGGAGTATCTTTTTACTTATAAAAGGGATAATCCCGGAACCGGTGATAATTATTTTGTTGATGTGTACAGGTTTATAATTGATTTTGATGAGAGTGATGTGCATATTCAGGAATCTGAGACATTAGATTACAGCTTATGTACTCTCGGTGATATAAAGGAGCTTGCAGCTCAGGGTATTTTCCTGCATTATGACAGTATTAAAGAGGCGTTTGAATTATAAAAGGGGCTTTACAGCCCCCTTTATACATCTTCCACTAAAGATGCTTCTACAATTTCTTTTACCTGGTCAACATTTTTTTTCATTACAAATGACAATTCCTCGTATAATTTTCCTGATACTTCTTTTAAATATCTTTCATCTGAACTGGTAAGTTTTTTGCCTTTTTTCTCTCTGATATTCTTTTTAATTTTTACTGTTTTGATTATACTCAGCCATTGGCGGCAGTCGCCGGAGCGTATGCGCTTTTTGTATTCCGCATCCATCTCACGCGGTGGTGCTTCGGGTATAGGCATAATGTCTGTTGCATCTGCCAGAAGTGCTTCTGCCATATCATAAGATATAAGGTTTCGCATTATAACCCGGTCATTGTCAATAGGAGTATATATTTTGCCTGACGTATTATAAACAGGCTGGAGAACATAGTATTGTTTTTCTGTATCGGAGGAAGCGCCTGAATTCATCCATATCATATCTACAACCTGACATACACCTGAATTGCCATAAGAAACATAATCGCCAACTTTAAACATCAGTATATAGCTCCTTTCTTTTATATATGTCTATATTTTAACAGATTTTCTAATAACATGTAAATTAACATTTTTTAAAAAAATTATTACATGCGGTAATTAGGTTACTATTCAAGGCGACGAATGCGAATGGGGGTGCGGCGGTTCTGTGAATAGTAATAACAGGTATTCTAACTTAAAAAATGGCTTGCCACAAAGCGATATGTAAGTTATAGTATATTTAGTAAACAAATAACATGAAAGGTTAAGGGTGATTATGAGAACAATAGCAAAAAAGATAGGAATATTATGTATTACGGGAACGCTCGCTGTATCAGCTTTTTTTGTGGGATGTAATAAAGGTTCAGGCGAAGGTGACAATGAACAGACACAGTCAACGGCAGCAGCTACAGAGGAAAGAAAGCAGCAGCCTGTAACTCCTTCTCCTACATTGGAACCGTCGATGGATTACAGCGACAGAGATGCATCGGAATTAAGTCTAAAGGACGCGTATTCGGAGTATTTCCCAATTGGAGTGGCTGTGAACAGCTGGCAGTTATCAGATAAGGATACTCTTGATGTTATTACTAAGGATTTTTCAATATTTACTACAGAGAATGAAATGAAGCCGGATTACATTCTTGACCGTGATGCAAGTATGAAGGCAAAGGATGGAATGCCTGAAATTACTACGGAAAAACTGGATGAGATTATGACAATGGCAGAAGATGCGGGACTTAAGATGAGAGGACACACATTGGTATGGCATAGTCAGACGCCTGATTGGCTGTTTTATGAAGACTATGATACATCAAAAAAATATGTTGACAGAGATACAATGCTTAAGAGAATGGAAGCATACATAAAAAAAGTTATGACATTCTGTAAAGAGGAGCATCCTGGAGTTATTGTTGCATGGGATGTTGTTAATGAGGCTATTAGCGATAGTCCGGGCGGAGGATACAGAACCGACAGCCCTTGGTATAAGGTAATCGGAGAAGACTATATTGATTATGCATTTACATATGCAAGGAAATATGCTGAAGAAGGTGCGGCGCTTTTTATTAATGATTATGGTCTTAACGGTAAAGATAAGAGAGAGACAATGTATAATATTGCTTCCGGGCTTTTTGAAAAAGGAATTCTTGATGGTATAGGAATGCAGTCACATCATGATATGAAACTTAATGTGGATGATGTTGAGACTTCTTTGTTCATGTTTTCACAGATTAAGGGAATTAAGGTGCAGCTTACAGAGCTTGATATACACAATAATGATAATTCTGATGAAGCATTTGCAGAACAGGCAAAGCTGTACGGAGATTTATTTAAGCTTCTTCTATACATGGATAAGAATGAATACGTTGATGTGACAGGGGTTGTATTCTGGGGGCTTAATGATGATAGTACATGGCTTACCGGATTCAGAAAAGAGACGAGTTATCCGCTTTTGTTTGATAAAGATAATAAGGCTAAACCTTGTTATTTTGCGATATATGACGCATTAAAGGAAAATTAACGGAGGTTATTGATTGACTATGAAGATAAGGACTAGATATGCACCCAGCCCTACAGGTAAAATGCATGTAGGCAATCTGCGTACGGCATTATATGAGTATCTTATTGCGAAACATGAAGGGGGAGATTTCCTGTTTCGTATAGAGGATACTGATACCGAAAGATATGTTGAGGGTGCAATAGACATCATTAATAATACTATGAAGATGGCGGGACTTGAGTATGATGAAGGTCCCGGTAAAGACGGAGGCTACGGCCCTTATGTACAGAGTGAGAGAGTTAAATCAGGGCTGTATCTTGAATATGCTAAAAAGCTTGTAGAAAAGGGCGAGGCATATTATTGTTTCTGCAGTAAGGAAAGGCTTGAAAAGCTTCGTGCAGATTCTGTAAATGAGAATGGTAAGGAAACTGCTAAATATGACAAGCACTGTCTTTCGCTTACAAAGGAAGAGGTAGAAAAAAAGCTTGCTAACGGTGAGCCTTATGTTATAAGGCAGAATAATCCCGTGACAGGAACTACCGTTTTTTCTGATATTATTTATGGAGATATAACTGTAGACAATTCAGAGCTTGATGATATGATTCTTATTAAGTCAGACGGTTATCCGACATATAATTTTGCTAATGTAGTGGACGACCATCTTATGAAAATAACCCATGTTGTGAGGGGTAATGAGTATCTTTCGTCAGCGCCTAAGTATAACCGTCTTTATGAAGCATTTGGATGGGATATACCTGAATATATACACTGCCCTACTATAACAGATGAGAATCATAAGAAGCTGTCAAAAAGAAGGGGCGACGCTTCGTTTGAAGATTTAATAGAGCTTGGTTTTCTGCCGGAAGCAATTGTAAATTATGTTGCGCTTTTAGGCTGGAGCCCGACAGAAGACCGTGAAATATATTCGCTTGATGAACTTATCAGGATATTTGATTATAAGAGAATCAGCAAATCTCCTGCAGTATTTGACATTCAGAAGCTTAAGTGGATGAATGGTGAATATATTAAAGCCCTTGATGATGACAGATATTATGAATATGCAATTAAGCAGGTTAAGAGTGTTATCACTAAAGATTTGGATTATAAAAAGATAGCAGACCTTTGCAAGACAAGGATAGAAGTATTCCCTGACATACCGGAGAAAATTGATTTCTTTGAAGCGCTTCCTGAATATGATACCGCAATGTATACGCATAAGAAAATGAAGACAAATTCCGAAAATTCACTTGTTGCGCTTACAGAGCTTTATGATGCGCTTAGCAGACTTGACAGCTTTAATATAGCTGATGTGGAAAGTGTTGTTAAGGATTATGTTACAGAAAAAGAAATAAAGAACGGACAGGCATTATGGCCGCTTCGTACTGCTGTATCAGGAAAGCAGATGACGCCGGGAGGTGCATATGAGATAATGGAGATTCTTGGAAAGGAAGAATCTTTGAATAGAATCCGTACAGGTATAGCAATGCTTACGGAGGATGTTAATGCAGCTAAATGATTCTCAGAATAAGGCGGTACGCCACGACACCGGCCCAGCGCTGGTGCTGGCGGGCCCCGGTTCAGGAAAAACAAGAGTTATTACTGAGCGTGTAAGATATTTGATTAGTAAATGTAAGGTAAGACCGGAGCATATTCTTGTAGTGACATTTACAAAAGCAGCGGCAATTGAGATGAAGGAGAGATACATTTCTTCATATGGTAATGCAGGAGTATGGTTTGGCACATTTCACAGTATATTCTTTTTAATTCTTAGGAGTGCATATGGATATAGCGCGTCTGACATAATAAAGGAAGACGAAAAGCGAAAAGTTATATCTGATGCGTTCGGGCATTTTGATTCCGACAATGATTCAGAAAAAGATATTATTACTGATATAATTAATGAGATTAGTTTTGTTAAATCGAAAAGGTATGATATTGACAGCTATTACTCTCTTAAATGTTCTGCCGAGCAGTTTCAGTATATATACAGGCAATATGACAAGTATCTGAAGAAGAAAAGAAAAATTGATTTTGACGATATGCTGGTATATACTTATGAGCTTTTTGCGGCCAGAAAAGACATACTTGCCGGTTGGCAAAACAGATTCAGATATATTCTTGTTGATGAATTTCAGGATATTAACAGCATACAGTATGATATTGTAAAGATGCTTGCAGAACCCGAAAATAATCTGTTTGCAGTAGGTGACGACGACCAGTCAATATACGGTTTCAGAGGCTCAGACCCATCATTTATGCAGAAGTATACCACAGATTACAGGGATGCTAAGAAAATAATACTGGACGTTAATTATCGGTGCAGCGGAAACATTATGAATTCGGCAGCAAGGCTAATTAAACATAATGATGTCAGGCTTGATAAAAACATAGTTCCGTATAAAGATGCCGGATATGCAGTAGATATAAAAGGATTTGAGACTCCGGCGGATGAATACAGGGAGGTTTACAAGCTTGTTGACAGGTATATTAACGACGGGGCAGGATATAACGATATAGCCGTTTTGTACCGCACCAATATGCAGCCGCAGCCTCTTATAAGCAAATTTCTTGAATATAATATTCCTGTTAAGATGAAAGAAGGCGCTCCTAATATCTATGACCATTTTATAGCAAAAGATATGTTTGCTTATATTAAGCTTGCTCTTGGATATAAAGATATGAAAGACTTTTTAAGGATTATGAATAAGCCGAAAAGGTATCTATCAAGAGATGCTGTCAGTATGAGTGAGCTTGATTATGACCGTATTGCAGCGGTGTATGAGGATAAGCCTTGGATGATAGACCGTATATATCAGATGCAGCAGGATATAAGCGATATCTCTGCTATGAAGCCGCTTAAAGGTCTTCGTTTTATTGAAAAGGTAATCGGATATTCGGATTATCTTAAAGAATATTCCGAATACCGAAATATTCCTTATGAGAATCTTTCGGAAGTGTTTGAACAGTTATGTACGCTTGCATCTGATTATGGCAAATACACCGATTGGATGGATTCAGTGGACGAATATGTAAAATGGCAGAACAAGGGAAAGGCTGAGACGGTTTCAGGAGTTAATATGATGACGCTGCATGGTTCAAAAGGACTTGAGTTTGACAATGTTATTATTATTGATGTAAATGAAGATATAATACCGCATAAAATGTCTACGGCAGATGAGCAGCTTGAAGAGGAACGCAGAATGCTGTATGTAGGGATGACGCGCGCAAAAAAAAGGCTGCACCTGTTCTATTCCAAAAACAGATACAACCATCCATGCATGCCGTCAAGATTTATAAATGAACTTTAGTCATCATAGCCTAAAAGTTCATTCCATTCATCTTCTTCCATGATGCTTTCGTATGCCTCAACAACGCTGTCATATTCGGCTTCATCATCAATCTCTTCAATATCCATATTATCGCCGCCTTCATAATGGCATCTGTAAAGATACACTTCATCAGGCTCGCCATCGCATGGATAGAGAGCGACATAATCCTGTCCTTCCAGCTCAAATATTAATATAACATCGCAGTCAAGTTCAGTGCCGTCCTCAAGAGGCAGTGATACTACGAGGTTATCTTCGTCTTCAATATCAAAATTCTGCATATGTTTACCTCCGGTATAGTATAATATTCTTAACTAAGAACATATCAAATGTGAACGAAAAAGGCAAGAGTTTTTTGATTTTTATTTATAGTTACAGTTTACGGAAGCAACACTTCTCATTCATACAAGTATTACGAGACTTTGTCTAAAACAGTTGAGCCGTGAATAGTAACATGCTATAATCATGATAATAAAAGAAAAGGAGATTATAATATGAAAAAGATGAGTATTGTAGTATGTGCAGCTTTAATCGCCGGAGCTGTGCTTTCAGGATGTGGAAAAAAGAGCGGCGTAGGTATACATCATGCGGAGATTGATATTAAAGATTACGGCGTAATATCAGTTGAGCTTGACGGAGATACGGCGCCTATAACCGTTCAGAATTTCATGGACCTTGCTAACAGCGGTTTCTATGACAATCTTACATTCCACAGAATCATTTCGGGATTTATGATTCAGGGTGGAGACCCTGACGGAAACGGAACAGGCGGTTCTGACAAAAATATAAAAGGTGAGTTTAAAAGCAACGGTGTTGAAAATGATATTTCACATGTACGTGGAGTAATTTCAATGGCTCGTTCAATGGATAACGACAGCGCTTCGTCACAGTTCTTTATCATGCATCAGGACGGAACATATCTTGATGGTCAATATGCAGCATTCGGTCATGTTACATCAGGAATAGAGATTGTTGACCAGATATGTGCAGATACGCCTGTAGTTGATAATAATGGAACAGTAGAAGCTGCTAACCAGCCTGTAATCAACAGCGTCAAAATTATTGATTAATTATGTGGTTTTCTTGTAAATATCAGTATAACGATGACGCCTGCTGCTATAACTAATACTGCTGATATAATAAGTATAGTAAGCGTAGAGTCTGTATTAACAGGTTCATTATGTGTTATTAATGTATCATTTGCAATAAAGCTGTCTTTTATGGCGGTGATTTCATCGTTATCAAGGTCTGCGGCTTTATCGGCATAGAATACAATAGTATATTTGTAATTGGATGTTGTTATTACATACTCATCCAGATAAACAGAGTCGTCTGACTCAATGCTGCCCTCGTATACGATATGGAGGGCGGCATATTTATTTGCGGAAAATGTTGTAAGCTCATGTAAAGAGACAGATATACCTTCGCCTGCCTTTGCATTTAATGAATCAAGAGTTTCTGATGCGGTATCTGCAATGCGTGATTCAGTGTATCTTGACACATCATCACCGGATAGGTTGTTTTTTACACTTATTCCTATATTTATATTATCTTTAATAAATGAAGTATATCCGTCTAATGTTTCGGAATCACATGTATATGTATCAGGTACGGATAATAAATATTCGGTAAAACTGTAATCCTTTGCAGAAGCAGTACCTACATTTGATAAATATATTGTTATTAACAGTACGGTTATAATTATAGTGCTGATATGAAACTTTTTTTTCGTCATTTTAAAATCCTTTCGTTATGTTTTTTGAGCGAAACCAATAAGTATAGTCATATTTATATCCGAGGCTTTCGTACAGATTAATGGCAGGTTCATTTCCGTATACGACCTGAAGATAAGAGTAGCGTGCGCCCATGCGTATTCCTGTATTTATTATTGTGTCGCATATTGCTCTTGCATATCCGCTTCGTCTTTCGCCGGCGTCAGTATATATTGCATATACTCCCAAATCATCCCTGTCAAGTATTCCAAGCCCGGAAGCCGCCATTCTGCCGTCTTTTACAACACCTGCAACAATTGTTTTCTTCGGTATAGCCTTAAACATACTGGGTACAATACTAAGATGTGTGGGATTGGTTGTTCCGTTAAGGTTAAATAGCTGCATAATCCATTTATCAGTAATTTTATCATTTACTGTTACTTGTACGCCTGTATCGCAGGATGGTCTGTAATTATTTAAAGACATTGTCATTACATTGGTAACATGTTTTTTTTCATAGCCTTTTTCTTTGAGCATGTCATCGAATGACTGTGGTATAACAGGACTTATTTTAAAGCTGCACGGCGTGCCGTAATCTGAATAAATCTGCTCGCAATAGCTGATTTTTTCAGGAATGGGTATTTCTGACGGGCCAATCTGCTCCACACAGTTAGTTCTGTATGTATACTGATGTGAAAATCTAATCAGCCATTTATCATACAGTTCTATTTTATATGAAGGCCAGGCGTTCATTGACAGCTCTTCAATTTTTCTGATATGTTTATCATTCATTGTCTGTACCTCTGTTTAGTATAAGAATATTGTAACATAAATATGCAAATATGACAAAAAGCCACAGTAATGACACAAAGATTAACAATTATATTAAGATGGCTGCTAATTAATGACAGTCAGACAGGAGTTGAATTAAATGCGTTATATTAAATTTGCCAAAATGATATTAATAGCTATGATATTATTCATGTGTGCTGCAGGAAGTGTAAAGGCTGCTGATGTGACACCGTCACCGAATGCTGAGACGCCGTCGCCGGATGCTGTGGCGTTTTCAGAGATTCGTGTAACTAATCTTCATATGATATCATATGACAGCACTTATATTGAATTTGGATGGGAAAAGCTTGATGTGGCGGATGGTTATGAGATATGGCTCTTGGATGAGGCTTATAACAGCTATAATCTGATTGATGAGACTGAAAAAAATGAGTACAAGCTTAGTGAGCTTACACAGGGAACAGCCAAAAGTTTCTTAGTCAGACCCTACAGATATGATGAAAATAAGGAAAAGGTAATCGGTAACTTTTCAGAGCTTTTTTCAGCAGGAACAAAACCGGATGATGTAGAAGGGCTTAAGGTTAATTCTACAAATGCATCAGGGGTTGAACTTAGCTGGAATAAGGTTTCCGAAGACGCATCATATGCAATATACAGAATACTTGAAGGTACGTCTGTAGAAGTTAAAGTTGCACTTGTGAAGGATACTTTTTATACGGATACATCAGTAAGCGCCGGTTATGGTTATACGTATAAAGTATATTCGTATGTAAATGATACAGCTATAAGAAGTGATAATACAGCAGAGGTTATAACTGCTACGCCGCCTAAGTCCACTGTAATTAAGCAGTATAAGGGCGGAGACAGCAGGGCAAGACTTAGATGGAGTACCGTTGCTTCAGGAACCGGTTATATCGTGTATATGCGTACTCCTGAAGGCCTTCTTTCAGAGGTGTCAAGAACATCAGATATAATGATGTCAGAGTATATTCAGATGAATCTTTTGCCTAATACAGGTTACAAATTTGTGGTTATACCGTATAAATCATATAATGGAACGGATTATTATGCAGAGCCTTCAAATGAAGTGTCTGTAACTACTACAGGCGTATGTGTTACATCAACAAAAGCCGCTGTGTTTAAAACTAACAAGAAGCTTAAAAAATCTAAGACTTACAAAAAATACGCAGAATTTACTAAAAAAGTTGACCTTAATAAGAGCATTATTATGCCGGGTGTGATAAACACTAATGTGTATGGCTTTGCGGCAGACGGAATGGTTACGCAGTCGATATGCTGTGCAGGTGATTATATTCTGATATCTGCATATGATTCAGACGGAGAGGAAAACTCTGTAGTTTATGTGGTTAAAAGAAATACAGGTAAATATATTACGACGCTTGTAATGCCAGACGCGTATCATGTAGGCGGCATTGTGTTTGACGGTATAAATATATGGATATCGGCCGGAACATCAGTAAGCTGCTTTACAATTAATGACGTCAATTATGCTGTTTCACTTGGTCAGGATGCAGTGCAGATAAGCTATAAGGTTAATATACCTGTTGCAGTCCAGGCATCATTTTTGTCGTATTATAACAATATATTATGGGTAGGAGAGCATAAGGAAAAAAGCTCTGCCAAAATGTACGGCTATAAAATTATTAATAAAGAAACAGCTCCGGTATTTGAAAGCAAATATACAATGACAATACCGTCAAGAACTCAGGATGTTGAATTTATCAATAAGAAAAATGTTATTATATCGCGTTCTAACCAGACCAGCTCATCAGCAAGTAAATATTATATTTCGCGGATGGAAAAATATAAACTTAACTGGAAAAAATCATCCCTGGGTAAGGTTGCGTTAAAGAAATGTACCGGAAAAATTACAATGCCTCCGATGATGGAAGGAATCGCATATAGAAAAGGATATATGTATATTTCCTTTGAATCTGCATGCATAAGCTCCTGTCCATATAAAATAGACAGGATATGCACAGTTAAATCCAAGAAACTTAAGTGGAGAAAATAATATTACTCTGTTACTATATTTCTGTCCTGACCGTTAATAAATGCTTTGATATTGTTATACACTTCATCAAGACAGCGCGCTCTTGCTTCTTTTGTTCCCCATGCCATATGTGGGGTTATAAGAAGTTTTGTGCTGTCTTTTATTTTTAACAGGCTGCTGTTTTTGGGTATAGGTTCGGTGACAAGAACATCAAGTCCTGCACCTGCTATTTTTTCATGTACAAGCGCGTTATATAAAGCGTCTTCATCAATAATAGGTCCTCTTGCCAGATTAAGCAGTAAGGCGGATGATTTCATTAAATCGAATGAATGTGCATCAATAAGCTGTAAAGTATTTTTATTAAGCGGACAGTGTATTGATATAATATCTGATTCTTTAAGAAGAGTTTCATAATCGGACTGTATATAGTCTGTATTGTTGTTTTTCCCACTTGTTGAATAGTATATTATTTTGCAGCCGAAAGATTTTGCAATGCCTGCAACTTTAAGCCCGATTGCACCAAGTCCGATTATTCCCCATGTTTTGCCGGATAATTCGTTAAAGTACGGAACAAAGCATGAAAACATCGGATATTCTGAATACTCGCCGTCTTTTACAAAGTGGTCGTAGGTGTGTAATTTTTCATACAGGTAAAACAACATGGCAAATGTGTGCTGGGCTACGGAATCAGTTGAATAGCCCCGGGCATTCGCTACTTTTATACCTCGGCTGTTGGTGTATGTAAAATCAATATTGTTTGTGCCTGTTGCAGACGCAGCTATAAACTTTACATTTGAAGCATATTTTAAAAGCTCCTCATTAATAGGAATCTTATTGGCTACAACAATATCTGCATCAGTAATTCGTAAAGGATTTTCACGAGGTGATGAACGTTTATACAAAGTTACTTCGCCAAGCTCGGAAAATCTGTCAAAATTCATATCGGTTCCAAGTGTATCTGTTTCAAGAAAGACTATGTTCATATAGATATTGCTCCTATCTGATATAAAATAATGGCGGAGCTGTATGCTCCGCCATTAAATGATTACATTAATAATAAATTATTTCTTTTCAGTAATCTTGAAGTTTTTGAAGTGGAATGTATTGCTGCTTACATAAAGAAGTGATCCACCCGGCTTGTTAGGGAAGTACAGATATAAACCAAAGTTCTTACCTGTTGCATCATCCTTATCACCGTTAACAGCGTTAGATGGAATTGTAAATGTTACGTTAACATCTGTCCATTTTCCGTGAGGAACTGATTCAGAACCGTTATTTCCACTAATCTTAAACTTGTCAGCAGCATCTTTAACCTTTTGTGGAGGATTCTTTGAAGCGCCATCCTGCCACATCCAAAGCATTGGATAGTCTAAAGGCTGAGTACAATTGAGCTGGAGAAGAACTGTCTTCTGGTCAGCGCCGTCATACATGAACTGACCTGATACGTTAAGTGCAGGACCGCCCTTATACTCAGTTAAATCAGGACCATAAGCCATATAATCATCATCGCTTGTTGAGAACTCATTGTCATAGAAACCAATCATCCAGATAGCGAAGTTATTAAGCTTGTATCCCGGCTGTGCATGACCATTCTTAGTAGCATTGTTGTATGGTCTGTCTACAGTATACTTAGTCTGCTGGTATACAACTCCCGGCGGATAGGTAGGCTTTGGTGTTGCTGTAGCTTTTGGATCCTTTTTGCCGTCATCTTTTTTTGTTTCTCCCTTAACAGTAACTGTACATGTAACGGATTTCTTATCTGTCTTTGAGTTAGGTGCAGCGATTGCCGTAATAGTAGCTGTACCTTCAGAGATACCTGTTATAGTTGCCTGGTTAACATTCTTCTTAGCAACCTTAACAACTTTTGAGTTACTTGAAGACCATTTAACTGTCTGGTTAACTGTGCTTCCTGATGCACTGTTGTTGATGGATGCTTTAAGAACCATCTTTTCACCGGCTTTAATTGTTGTGCTAGTAGTTGCTTTGCTTGCAGTATTCTGCATAGCAAGTGAATTAATCTTCTGACGAACTTTAACGGTAAGTCCGCTTACAGTTGTCTTTTTCTTGCCTTTCTTAACTACACAGCTGATTTTGGCTGTTCCGGCGCTGACAGCTTTAACTGTTGCTTTAGCTTTCTTGCCTTTAACTGTTGCAACCTTTTTGTTGCTTGACTTCCATGTAGCCTTAGCTCCTTTAGTGAAAGATTTAACTTTAACACTCTTAGTAGAGCCGGTTACAAGAAGAGCACTTTTAGCACTTAATGACATCTTTTTAGCTGCCTGAGTAGCTGAAGGTGCATAAGCAAGCATAGGTACAACCATTGCCATGGAAAGTGTAACTGCGGCCATGGACTTGAACATCTTGCTTGATTTCATTTTCATTTTCCTCCTTGTATATATTATACTATGTATTCAGGAGTGATGTTGATGAATTATAAACTCTACCACCCCGAATAAGTAGTAATATTATATCATTAAAGACATGGGTTTGCAATAGGGGCTGTGGGAATTATAGTTGTTTTTTTTTGCCGAACAGGTTTTTCTTTTTACCACGTACTTTTGTTGCGGCGACTTCCTGTTTAATACCACATGCGGCATTTATCGCGGCTTTTAATTGTGATATTCGTACTTCTTCATCTTCATCAAGTGTTCTAAACAGATAATTTAACTCTTTTATAACTCTGTCAGATGTGTTTTCGCATATAAGGGATGCAAGCGTCTCGTTGTTATTTTTTATTGCCTGACTTATTATTGAATCCATTATTATTCTGAACTGATTAAGCTTGTCCCCTGAACCGGCGTTGACAGAAGAAGATGATGATAAAGCAGGTTTCTGCGAAACAGTACCGTTCTTTAAAGTTTGTTTTATTTCATGTAATGATAAGCCGTCGCTTTTAAGTTCGCTTATCTGCTTAAAAGTTTTAAGGTCGCTTTCACGGTAATAACGGTGTCCCAAGTCGTTTCTTGGAATGTCAAGTCCGAGCTCTTCCTCCCAGTAGCGTAGTACATGTGCTTCAATATTAAGTTTTTTAGCTGCATCGGAAATAGAATAATTGTTATGTTTCATTTAACAAACCTCCTGAAATGTAAATAATTACAAGTTTTTGTTAAATTATAACATACGATTTGATGCATACAATACAAAAAATAATAATATACTGAAAACTCATCTTCTTAATATTTCAAAGAGATGCAATTTAGAACATACAGCGACAAGTATATATATAATATGCCATAAAATGTTACTGCCTGTGTGAAGAATATTGTGCGTTGGCGTATCTTGTATATTGAGCAAGCCATGCCAAATCCACTGTTCCGGTGCTTCCGTTACGATGTTTGCCGATAATGAGCTCTGCTTTTCCTTTGTTGTCTTCGCTTGGATTATATACCTCATCTCGATAAAGGAACATAACGATATCGGCATCCTGCTCAATTGCGCCGGATTCACGCAGGTCTGCAAGTTTAGGACGTTTATCTTCGCGTAATTCAACACCTCGGTTAAGCTGCGACAGCGCAACAATAGGAATATTAAGCTCTCTTGCAAGAGATTTCAGGGTTCTTGAAATGCTTGCAATTTCCTGCTGTCTTGATTCGGTTCTTTTGCCGGCGTCAATAAGCTGCAGATAGTCAATTATGACAAGGCTTAAATCATGTTCAAGCTTGAGCTTTCTGCATTTGGAGCATATGTCATTAATTGTAAGACCGGACAGGTTATCTATAAGGAAAAGCTTGGATTCTGCAATATTCTGTACGCTTTCAATAAGAGATTCCCATTCGGCGCCGGTAAGGTCGCCGGTGTTAATTGCGTGCAGGTCAATGCTTGCGTCCATCGCCATCATACGTTTTACAAGCTGTACGTCAGACATTTCGAGACTGAATACTGCTGTGGGAACTTTGGATTTTACGGCAATATATTCAGCCATACTTAGTGCAAATGCTGTTTTTCCCATTGCAGGTCTTGCGGCAACAAGAATCAAATCTGAACGCTGAAGACCGGATGTAATATAGTCAAGGTCGGTAAATCCTGTACGTATACCGGTAACATTACCCTTTGACCTGGATGCTTCCTGAATGCTTGTAACTGTCCGCACTACGGCGTCGGCTATATCGACAAAATCTCCTGAACCGCGTGATTCCTGGGATATTCGGAAAATACTTTTTTCAGCGTCTTCCATAATATCCTGTGGAGCTTCCTTGTCCTGATAGCATCTGTTAGATATCTCTTCGGTTGCCTTAATAGTTTTGCGCAGAATGGATTTATCAAGCACAATATCCGCATATGAACGGATATTAGCTGACGTAGGAACAGACGCAACAATGCTGCTGATAAATTCAATGCTGTACAATTCAGGAGATACATTGCTTTCCTTTAATTTGTTTTGTACGGTAACGATATCAACTGATACATTGGAATTATATAATGAAACAATGGCATCAAAAATAACGCCGTACTGATATTGATAAAAATCCTCCGCAGTAAGTCTTTCGGCTGCGATGGATATAGTATCATTATCAATAAGCATAGAACCGATAACGGATTGCTCGGCTTCGCTGCTGTGAGGCATAATTCTTTTGATGACTGCATCATCCATTAATTAATCAGTCCTTTCCCTTTACAATTACTTTTATCTCCGCCATAACGTCAGGATGAAGCTTTATAGGCACTGTAAATACGCCTTCTGATTTGATAGGAGAGTTAAGAACCATCTTTTTCTTGTCAATTGATAATCCGAGCTGTGATTCAATTTCAGCTGAAATTTCCTTTGTTGAAACAGAACCGAATGCCCTGCCGCCTTCTCCTGTCTTGATATATGCGGTAATTGATTTGTCTGACAGCTCCTCTGCCAGGTCCTTTGCTGCTTCATATATTTCTTTTTTTTGTTTTGCTACATTTGCATTCTGAAGCTTAAGGTCATTGAGATTCTTTGGCGTTGCTTCTTTGCCGAGATTCTTTTTGATGAGAAAATTACGTGCATATCCATCATTTACATCAACAATCTCGCCTTTTTTTCCTAAAGATTTAACATCTGCGATAAGTATTACTTTCATTTTAAATCGCCCTCCTTAATCATATTGGTTATAACTTCCTTTAACGCCGCTACTGCTTCGGAAAGGCTCATATCAAGCTGTGCTGCGGCGACGGTGCTGTGACCGCCTCCCCCGAGTTTTTCCATTATAAGCTGTACATTGGCATCGTCTATTGAACGCGCGCTTATTTGAATGCGCGACTTGTATTCCGAAAGGACAAATGATGCTTTAATGTTCTTCATTTCAAGAAGAGAATTGGCAACCTTTGCACCAATTACAGGAATATTACCGGTAGCATTGGACGGAACGGTGGTTATGGCATAATAATCTGCAAATACTTTGGCATTGCTTATAGCCTGCGCCCGCGTCATATATTCCTCAGGGTCACAGCGGAATCTCTTTCTTATTCTTGAAATATCGTTGCTTGAACGTCTAAGGTAGGTGACAGCTTCAAATGTACGAGGACTTGTCTGTACTGTAAAGTTGTTGGTGTCTACCATTATTCCTGAATAAAGAGTATCTGCTTCAAGTGAATTAGGACGGATTCCTCCGTTGATATACTGGAAGAACTCTGTTACCATTTCACTTGTTGAAGAAGCGAACGGTTCGATATATGAAAGTATCTGATTCTTAATACGGTCGCCGGTCTGCCTGTGGTGGTCAATAACTACGATATTATGCGTCATTGTAAGAAGCTCAGGACATTCAACAAGCGACGGCTTGTTGACGTCTACAATAACTAAAAGAGTATCGGCAGTTATATTATATATCGCTTCATTTTTATCTATTATAAATCCATTATAATCAGATTTGTTCTTATATTCATCAAGCGTGGCCTGAATAGAAGCCCTGTCATCATGTGCAAGCACTATCTTTGCCGTACGTTTTAGATTGCGTGCAATACTGTATATTCCGACTGCTGCTCCGAATGAGTCGATATCGCATCCGATATGCCCCATAATGTAAGTTTGGTCTGCGGAAACGATAAGCTCGTTAAGGGCGTTGGCTTTAACTCTGGCGCGCACTCTTGTGTTAATATCTTTTTGGAGATTATTGCCTCCGTAGTAATTAATATCTTCGCCGTCCTTAATAACAGCCTGGTCGCCGCCGCGTCCGATTGCAAGGTCTATAGCGGCACGTGCATAATCATATTTTTTTGTGTATGAGTCTGCATGTACACCCAGACCGATACTTATTGTTAAATGTACATCATTATTGGCAACCTTGACATTCCTTACATCCTCTAATATCTTGAACTTGTTCTCCTTCAGAACCTGAAGATATTTGTGGCGGAATATAATAAAATAACGGTCTTTCTCCATTTTTTTGTATACGCCGTCAATCATCTGCATATTTTTGGCTATCTGACGTTCAATGAGAGCTGTAAGAAGAGAACGTTGCAATTCCTCGCAATCTCTTAATGATTCTTCATAATCATCAATATATAAAAGTCCCATAATTATGTCTTCATCTTCAATCATTTCGCGGTACTCGTTAAGCTGGCTTTCATCATAAAGATGTAATGAAACAATAGTATCGCTTCCGTCAAATAGTGAAAGATTTTCGATATCATCAGCAAAATCATAATTATGTATTGACGTCTGGTTAAGAACAGCTCTGAAAAATCTGTCGCCAAATGAAAACAGATACTCTTTTTGGGCAAGAGAAGCATCGGCTTCGCTGTCAGGAGAGCATATAGGGAAGCAATCCTTTGAAATGTTTGAGAAAATAAGGGATATATGCTTTGTAAGTTCAGCATTGTCACCGGCTACGTTAAAAAATGCGTTATTATACCATATAAGATAACCCGATGCGTCAAGATACGCTGTCGGAAGGTCAAGTTCCTCCATGAGAAGCTTATTAAATTTATTGTATGACATGGCGTAATTAATAATGTTTGCCATGACAGCTCTCTTGTTAAAATAATACAGAATAAGCGCAATAACAGAGTATACCAATACGTAAACAGCAGCATAGATACCGGATGTTATATCTGTTATGAGTAAATGAACAGTCATTATAACAAGCAGAGGTATCAGTATTAAAGGCCATACAAGATGCCTTTTAAGCACTCCGGTTACTTTGTTTTGGTTCATAATAATAAGCCCTTTCATATTCTTTAGAAGTGAACACAACCTATATCAGTATACCATGCTGTAAAATAAAACGCAACATAACTGTACAGTTCAGCCATAACCGAAAATGTGGACGAATCATGCTTGCATGAATGAGCACACATTTTCAGTTATGGGCTGAGCGCCCGATTATGAGCAATCCGCTTGCGTAAGCAAGCTTTGAAGCACGAAGTGCGAGATTGCGAATGGCGCGGACTGAACTGTTACTGTTCTATATAATGAAATAAGGGACTGCATTCCTGCAGTCCCTGCGTAATCAAATAAATATTAATCTACTGTGTAAGGAAGTAAAGCAATATGACGTGCTCTTTTGATAGCAACTGTAAGAGCTCTCTGATGCTTTGCACAATTGCCTGTAATTCTTCTAGGAAGAATCTTTCCGCGCTCAGAAATATATCTCTTTAACTTGTTAACATCCTTATAATCAATAGTTGTATGCTCCTTATCCGCACAGAAAGCACATACTTTTCTTCTTCTGCGGTTTGGACGTCTTCTCATAGGAGCATCGGCTTTGTCGCCTTTTTCTGGTTTTGTATAAGCCATGAAACGAACCTCCTGACATATAATAAAAATTAGTGAGTAGTATTAAATGGTAATTCTTCCTCAATTCCATTAGGGATATTGAGAAAACCGTCATCTGCTGCCTGTACGGGATTAGGCATTGCGTTCTGGAAAGAAGCGCCTGCATTTCCCTGAGCATTCCTGCTTTCAGCAAATTCAATTTCCTCGGCTATTATCTGTACACTGTAAACCTTTTCACCATTCCTATTGGTGTAATTATCGTTCTGTACACGTCCGGTAAGCAGTATCTTAGTTCCCTGCTTGAGATATTTTTCAACAAATTCAGCCTGTCTTCCGAATGCTGTGCAGTTAAAGAAATCTGCTTCCGCATCACCCTGACGCTTAAATCTTCTGTCTACTGCAAGCGAGAATCTTGCGATAGCGGTCTGATTCTCACCCTGTGAATATCTTGTCTCCGGGTCACGCGTAAGACGACCCATAAGTATAATTTTGTTCATATCTGGAAACCTCCGTTCTTATGCTTCCTGTCTAACGCATAAGTATCTGAGGACATTGTCCATAATACGAAGTCTCTGTTCAAGCTCAGCCGGCATCTCCGGTTCAGCATCGAACTGAATGAAGTAATAAAATCCTTCACGCATCTTCTGAATTTCATATGCAAGACGCTTCTTGCCTGCTTCATTGATGTCCGTGATAGTACCGCCGAAAGTTGTAATTAAGCTTTTAACCTTATCAACTGTAGCGGTTCTGACTTCGTCCTCGATCTTTGCATTAACAACTAAGGATAATTCATATTTGTTCATAGTTGTCTGCACCTCCTTTTGGTCATTGGCTCTCCCTTTGTGGAAGAACAAGGAAAAATATACACCACAGATGCATATTGTATCATGCAGAAGATGAATATTCAAGCATTTTTTTAATTATTACGAATGTTTTTTTCAATCTGCTTTCTTGGAAGCATAATCTGATGGGAACATCCGGTACATTTAAGCCTTATATCTATTCCGGTGCGCAGTATTTCCCATGTATAACTGCCGCAGGGATGAGGTTTTTTCAGTCTGATAATATCTCCGATGTTCAAGTCCATAACTACTCCTATTATTATAAGCCTGCAAGTGCAACAATCGCCCAGAATATCCAGAAGCCCCAAAATGCTGTCAGCAAAGCTATCTTTACGAAACTGTCACCGAAAGCAATTTTTGATGAAATCTGGCTTTTTCTGTCAACATCAGTTTCTTTGATAATCTGTTCTATGCGGTTGTGAATCGAATCCTGTTCAGGATTAGTGTTATTAGTAGTTGTTTCTTCCATGACTTACCCTCCTTATGTTATCGGGACCCGCTTGCGCGAGTCCCGGTACCTTGTCTGCAAATTAATATATCAGGTCAATCAGTTAATTGAAGCAAGGGCTTTGTACTGGTCTTTTAAGCAGTCGTATAATGCCTTGTAAATTTTATGATATTCGTTATATTTGACTGTATTTTCAGCAATAGGCGCACATTCTTTGTCTGTGTGTATCATCTTATCGCATGCTGCTTCAACGCTGTCATATATACCTGCGCCTACACCGGCAAGAATTGCAACTCCAAGAGCAGGTCCCTCGGTAGCTGATACGGTCATAACATTGCAGTCATACATATCTGCAAGCATCTGTCGCCATATAGGGCTCTTTCCTCCTCCGCCGCAAGCCATCATTGCGTCTACCTTTGTTCCCATCTCTACAAGAATATCATTACAGTCTTTAAGTGAATATGATACGCCTTCCATAACAGCGCGAAGAGTATCGGCTTTTGTATGCATACTTGACAGTCCAAAGAATACTCCACGGCAGTCAGGGTCAAGATGAGGTGTTCTTTCTCCGTTAAGGTATGGAAGATATATTATTTTGTTGCTTCCTACAGGAACATTGTTAATATCGGCATTAATAAGGTCATATGGGTCGCAGCCTTGTTTTTCGGCTTCTGCAATATAATCCTGACAGAAGTTGTCGCGGAACCATTTGAGTGAATGACCGGCTGCCTGAGTAACACCCATAATATGCCATGCGCCCGGAACAGCACAGCAGAATGTATGTACACGGCCCTTAGGGTCTATGGAAATATTGCTTGTATGAGCGAATACAACGCCGCTTGTTCCGATGGTAGTAAATGCTTTTCCGTCTTTTACAACACCTGTACCTACGGCAGCGGCAGCATTATCGCCTGCTCCTCCGACTACGCAGGTCTTTGTGGAAAGTCCTGTACGCTCAGCCATTTCAGGAGTAATATAGCCTGTAATTTCAGGTGATTCATATACCTTTGCAAGCATATTTATATCAATGTCAAGCTTTTCAAGAACTTCTTCTGACCAGCATCTGTTAGGCACGTCAAGAAGCTGCATACCGGAAGCGTCTGATACTTCGGTTGCAAATTCGCCTGTCAGTATATAACGTACATAATCCTTTGGAAGGAGTATATGTTTGCATTTTGCGTAATTTTCAGGCTCATTATTACGTACCCAGAGAATCTTTGATGCAGTAAATCCTGTAAGAGCAGGGTTGGCTGTTATCTGTATAAGACGTTCTTTGCCGACTTTCTCTGTAATCTCATCACATTCTTTTGCAGTTCTCTGGTCGCACCATATAATAGAAGGCCTGATTACTTCTCCGGCTTCATCAAGCATAACGAGACCGTGCATCTGTCCTGAGATTCCGAGACCTTTTATATCTTCGTTAGAAACTCCTGATTCCTTTACAACGGCAGCAATTGTTTCGATTGCTGCGTCACGCCAGTCTTCAGGACGCTGCTCAGCCCATCCGTTATGAGGTGTATACATAGGATATTCTTTTGAAGCTGATGCAATGACAGTACCGTTCTCATCAAATAAAACTGTCTTGGTTGCAGAAGTTCCAAGATCAATACCAATTAAATAGTTCATTATAATATTCCTTTCTGAATAAATGTTCTGATAGGTAAAATACTCTCAGAAGTACTTATGTATATAAGACTTCCGAGAGTACTTAAGTTTTAGGTGAGATTGTATCTCTAATTATGCAAATGGATTCTCGGTCTTATAAAGCATTCCCTTAGGCTGGTTGAAGCCAATCTCTTCAACATCAACACCTATATACTTGAATACTTCATAAAGTGCTTTTCCAAAGTGACCAAATGCAACAGCTCCATGATGAGGGAAGTTATTCTGTATAAGTACATGACGATAGAAACGTCCCATCTCAGGAATTGCAAATATACCGATACCACCGAATGAACGTGTCTTAACAGGAAGAACTTCACCCTGTGCGATATATGCACGGAGTTTTGTATCTGCTGTACTCTGAAGACGGAAGAATGTGATGTCTCCAGGAACGATATCTCCTTCGAGTGTTCCGTTGGTAACTTCGATTGGAAGACTTCTTGCCATTATCATCTGATACTTCATCTCGCAGAATGAAAGCTTTCCTGAAGCAGTATTTCCGCAATGGAATCCCATGAAAGTATCGGTTGGTGTGTAATCAAATTTACCCTTGATATCCTCTTCGTAAATATCTGAAGGAACGGAGTTGTTAATATCAAGAAGTGTAACGGCATCCTGGCTTACTACAGTTCCGATGAACTCGCTTAAGCATCCATAGATATCAACTTCGCATGATACAGGAATGCCTTTTGCAGTAAGGCGGCTGTTAACATAGCAAGGAACGAATCCAAACTGTGTCTGGAATGCAGGCCAGCATTTTCCTGCGATAGCAACATATTTTCTGTAACCTTTATGCGCTTCAATCCAGTCAAGAAGTGTAAGCTCATACTGAGCAAGTTTTTCAAGGATTTCAGGCTTCTTATTGCCGGCGCCAAGCTCTTTCTCCATATCAGCAACAACTTCAGGAATTCTTTCATCGCCTGCATGGTTGTTAAATGCTTCAAAGAGGTCAAGCTCTGAATTCTCTTCAATCTCAACACCAAGGTCATAAAGTGGCTTGATTGGTGCGTTACATGCCAGGAAATTAAGAGGACGAGGACCAAAGCTTATAATCTTAAGGTCCTTAAGTGCTACAACAGCACGTGCAATAGGAACAAATTCATTAATCATGTCTGCACATTCCTCTGCTGTGCCTACAGGATATTCAGGTATGTAAGCTTTAACATTACGAAGCTTAAGATTGTAGCTTGCATTAAGCATACCACAGTAAGCATCTCCACGTCCCTGAATAAGACCGCCGTCCTTTGATGTCTCCTCTGCTGCTGCACAGAACATAACAGGACCGTCAAAATGCTTAGCAAGAAGTGTTTCAGAAATCTCAGGACCAAAGTTTCCAAGATATACGCAAAGAGCATTACATCCGGCCTTTTTGATATCTTCAAGTGCCTGTACCATGTGAATCTCGCTCTCTACTATACATATTGGACATTCATAAATATCATCTGCTCCGAACTTCTTTGTATAAGCTTCAACGAGTGCTTTTCTCCTGTTGACTGATAATGATTCAGGGAAGCAGTCACGGCTTACTGCAACAATACCTATCTTTGCTACTGGTGAATTGCTCATTTAATAATACCTTCCTTTCATATTTTTGTAATTATTATTTTCTTTTTTAGTGCAAATAATATGCATGTATTCATTTTAATTCATGTATGAAAAAAAAGCAAGAAAAATTAAAGATTTCATGGAAAATATAAACTTGTCATTTCTTGTTTAAATTGATATTATTATATATAAGAATTATTCGGATAAAAGTATACAATTTCATATGCCGAAACGGCGGAAAGGAGCATTATATGAAAAGAGTAGGATTTTTAACAAGCGGTGGGGACTGTCAGAGTCTTAATGCCACGATGAGAGGTGTCGCAAAGACGCTGTATGAGAATGTTGAGGATGTTGAGATAATAGGTATACTTGATGGTTATAAGGGCCTTATATACGGTAATTATAAAAAGCTCAGCCCGAGAGATTTCTCAGGAATACTTACAGAAGGCGGAACTATTATAGGTACTTCAAGACAACCGTTTAAGTTAATGCGTGAGCCTGATGAGAACGGAATGGATAAAGTTAAGGCAATGAAGAATAACTACACCAAATGGAAGTTAGACTGCCTTGTTATACTTGGAGGTAACGGAACACATAAGACAGCCAACCTTCTTCGTGAAGAGGGACTTAATGTAGTAACGCTGCCAAAGACAATTGATAATGACCTGTTCGGAACCGATATGACCTTTGGTTTCCAGAGCGCGGTTAATATAGCAACGGCTGCGATAGATAATATCCATACTACGGCAGCTTCGCACGGAAGGGTATTTATTGTTGAAGTTATGGGTCATTCCGTAGGATGGCTTACACTTCATGCAGGCATCGCAGGCGGAGCTGATATCGTTCTTATTCCGGAGATTCCGTATGATACCGATAAGGTTGTAGATGCTATTAATAAGCGTACTGAGCAGGGAAAGAAGTTCTCAATTCTTGCCGTTGCCGAAGGTGCAATATCCAAGCAGGATGCTGAGCTTTCAAAGAAGGATTTAAAAAAGAAAATGAAGATGCATCCGTCTATCTCTTATATGCTTGGTGCTGAGATTGCGGAAAAGACAGGACAGGAGATAAGAATAACTGTTCCGGGGCATACTCAGAGAGGCGGTATACCGTGTCCATATGACAGGGTAATATCAACAAGGCTTGGAGCCGAAGCTGCAAAACTTATTATTGAAGAAAAATACGGTTATATGGTCGGAATTAAAAATAATGAGATAGTGCCTGTTCCTCTCAAAGACGTAGCAGGAAAGATTAAGGCAGTAGACCCGAAATCTTCTATAATAAAAGAAGCAAAAGCAATCGGAATTTGTTTCGGAGACTGATAATTATATGATAGCGGAGGTTAGATACAGATGTCTTATACAGCTTTGTACAGAAAATTCAGACCGGCTGATTTTGGTGATGTAAAAGGTCAGGACCATATTATGGTTACATTAAAAAATCAGCTAAGGACAGGGAGGATAGGACATGCGTATCTTTTTACCGGAACCAGAGGGACCGGTAAAACCTCCGTTGCTAAAATTATGGCAAAAGCGGTCAACTGCGAACATCCTACAGAGAATGGACCGTGTAATGAATGTGCTATGTGCAAAGCAATTGCGGCACAGGCGTCGCTTAATGTAGTTGAACTTGACGCAGCTTCTAATAACGGAGTTGATAATATCAGGGAAATTATTGAAGAGGTTCAGTATTCTCCTGCCGAAGGACGGTTCAAGGTATATATTATTGACGAGGTTCATATGCTGTCAACAGGTGCGTTTAACGCCCTTTTAAAAACTCTTGAAGAGCCTCCGTCTTATGTCATATTTATTCTGGCGACAACAGAGGTTCATAAAATACCGATAACTATACTTTCAAGATGCCAGAGATATGATTTTCATCGTATTTCCATAGATACCGTATATAATCATCTTAAGACGCTTACTGAAAAAGAAGGGGTAAATGCTGACCAGAAGGCTTTAAAGTATATTGCAAAATGTGCTGATGGTTCAATGCGTGACGGACTCAGTATACTTGACCAATGTATAGCATTTTATCTTGGTGAAGAACTTACATACGACAGGGTTCTTCAGGTTGTAGGCGCTGTAGATACCGAGGTTTTTTACAGATTGTTCAGGGCTGTTAAATCCGGCGATATAAAAAATGCTTTAACGATTATAGAAGAGGTTATTCAGAACGGGCGTGAACTTACATGGTTTGTAAGCGAAATGGTATGGTATATGAGAAATCTCCTCATTGCCGCAACATCACTGGACGATTGTGAAGATATGATAGATATGTCGGGAGATAATTTTAAACTTCTTAAGGAACAGGCAGATACAGCTAATCCTGAGGAGATTATCAGATATATTCACGTGCTTTCGGAGCTGTCGTCGCAGATAAGATACTCTTCGCAGAAAAGAGTGTTGTGCGAGATTGCAATAATAAGGTTGTGCAGTCCGCAAATGGAAACGGACATTACTTCTATCAAAGAAAGAATAAGACGCCTTGAATTTGAAATTCAAAACGGGGTGAGGACGAGAATTGAAGTGCAGGAAGATAATGAGGAAAAAAAAGACGAACGGCCTGTTCCCGCGTTTGTACCGGCGCTTCCTGAGGATATAAAAAATGTTGCCGAAAACTGGAGCGACATAGTGACAAGTCTTGAGCCGGCGCTTCAAAATACGGTAAGAAGTATGACTCTTAGTATAAGCGAGGGTGATAATCCGTCACTTCTTATTGTAAGCTCTAATCATGCGCTTACAATGATTCTGGAAAGTGAAGTGTTTTACAGGCAGCTTTGCGATGCGGTTAATGCATTTGCAGGGAAAGAAGTTCCTATTGCCGTAAAGAATATAGATAAAACGAGCGATGCAGACGGAATATACCCTAACATTGAGCTTCTTGTAAAGAACGGTGTAGAGATAACATATGAATAATATTCATTGCTTTTGCAGATGGGTTTGTATATAATTAAGAATTGAATTTTAGAGAATATTAAATTGGAGGAACTGATATATGGCTAAAAGAGGCGGTTTCCCGGGAGGAATGCCGGGTAATATGAATAATCTGATGAAGCAGGCGCAGCGTATGCAGCGTCAGATGGAAGAAAAGACTAAGGAAATGGAAGAAAAAACATATGAAGGCTCAGCGGGAGGCGGAGCTGTAACCGTATGTGTATCAGGTAAAAAAGGAGTTATTTCGGTAAAGCTTGCTGAAGAGGTAGTAGACCCTGATGATATAGAAATGCTTGAAGACCTCATAGTAGCAGCTACTAATGAGGCCCTCAGAATGATGGAAAAAGAATCTTCCCAGGTTATGGAATCACTTGCCGGTGGTCTTTCCGGAATGGGACTTCCGTTTTAAGTTCATAATTAATTTGGAACATGGTTTTTCAATCAGATATGTTGTAAGTACTGCTGCAGCAAATGCTCCTGCAAAGCATATAACAGTATAAGTCCACATCCAGACTTTATCAAATAATTCGTTAGGCGGCGTGTCGCCTGAATAATATGGGATTCGGTGGTCTTTAAGTGTAGTTGCAATAAATTGGTGCCATATGTACAGGTTAAGAGATATAGTCGATATGAACCGCATTACACTATTGGAAAATATCTTTCTGTAAAATGACAGTGATAATGATGTAGACAGTACGAATACCATAAATAATATTGACAGATAAAAACGGTTGTGCAGCTGCCAGCCGTTTATATTTTCTGAAGCCATAAGATTTTTCATCATCATTGCGTATACAAATATGCATCCGATTGACGTAATCGTTGCTATAAGTCCTACATTTTTATCACGCTTATATTTTTTTGCGATTGCCACAAATATATGTGCGCCAACAAATCCGTTAGCATATACTGAAAGATATGACGGAAGCTGATGCAGAAGGAATGAAGTATTATGATTCTGGGCATATATAATAAATATAAAAGAAATGGCATTCATTATTATATATGTAAATATAGGTTTTTTTCTGAAAAATGACTGTATAAGCGGAAATATAATGTAAAACTGTACTTCAAGAGCAATAGTCCACAAAACTCCGTTAAGCAGTGTATAGGTACTGACGTCTTTGAACAGATTAAATGTAAAGGTAAGATGTGTAAGGACGTCCTTTATAATGAATCCATTATTTTCGTACGTATCAAATTCGGGAGCCTGATATGCATGTGTGCATAAATTAAAAATAAGCACTACTATAATGCAGAAAAGATACGACGGTAAAATACGGGCAACTCTTTTTTTGTAAAATAGTGAAGTTTTCGGAAGCTCACCCTGTGCAATGTCGTGTCTGGCATAAGGCAGGTAAAGACAGAATCCTGAAAGGAATATCATCATTGTAACCATAATGTAGCCGGTACGGGGCAGCCAGTCAATGTCAATCTTTGAAACATTCATAAATGAAAGTCCCGGAGTCTGTAAAATAGGCATCAGCCAGCTTTGCTGCCAAATATGGAACCACACTACAATAAGTACGGCTATAGCTCTGACGCCGTCGAGTACGTCAACATGAAACATGTTGATATCTTCATTATCTGTTTTTATTTGATTTTTATAAGACATGATTTCTTCTCCTTATAATATACTGTTCATACTTATTATATGTAATGTTTATAGACAAGTCAAAAGAAATGTTTTGCAATTTTGATAAAAACGTATATAATAGTGCAAACAGGAAAAATACGGCTTTGGAGGTGCGTATGAATAAGCAGCAGTTTTTGGATGATTTGAGACGATGCCTTAAAGGAAAAATAGATGACAGAGAGTTAGAAAGCAATATTTCTTATTATTCATCATATATCGACAGTCAGATGGCAGAAGGCAGGACAGAAAGAGAAGTTCTTGACGAACTTGGAAGTCCGAGGCTTATTGCTAAGACTATAATACAGACTTACCAGATGAAAGATGACCCTATAAGAAGACAATTCAGGAACCGTACATATACGGAAACTGACGAAGAGGAAGATTTCAGAGAGTCGTACGGTAAGGAAGGATTTATGGAAAAGCTTCGTAAAATCCTTATATTAGTATGCGTGGTACTTGTTGTGCTTGTTGTAATATCGGTGTTATTTAAAGTAATAAGCTTTCTGATACCTTTGATTGCAATAATACTGGTGGTTGTTCTGATTATGAGAATGTTAGATAAAAAGCTTTGAATCTTTTGAATATATTTTTTGATGCCGCACATACTAGAAGTGTAAAAAATATATTTAGGAGGCATCATTATGAGCGAAAATAGTTATGAAAACAATAAAACAAGTAATTCAACAAAGAATTCATCAAAGAATTCTTCACAGAACTCTTCACAGAATAGTTCTAGAAATTCAACACAGAATAACGGTTCACAGAATAACAGTTCACAGAATTCATCAAAGGATTCTTCTAGAAACTGCTCACGTTAGTTAGATTATAACTGATAATATGAAGGTGTCTTAACTGCATTATGCTTAAGGCACCTTTGTATTATTTTGTACATATATTGTAACAGGGAGGGGTTGATATGGATGTTATTACCTGTAATGAACTTGTAAAACTTATGAAAGGTAATGAAAAATTATATATTATAGATATAAGAAGTCATGAGCAGTATGTGGAAGGGCATCTTCATAATGCCGTAAATATTGATGAAAATGAATTTGAAGATATTCAGGATGCAGAGTGCAGACTCGTAAAAATGCTGTCATCTCTTATGGACAGAGGATACAGGATAGTGCTGTACTGTGAAAGAGGCAATATGAGTATGCTGTATGCCAGAAAACTTATGCAGTATGGAGTCGAGGTTTTAAGCCTGTACGGAGGAATAGAAGAATATAAAAAACATTTGACGTATCTGTCATTATAGAATACTATATGAATATTAATATTAAAGGGGCAGGTTAATATTTTACATGCAAAGATATGAATGGATTGCGCCTTGCCATTTTGGAACTGAGTCAGTATGTAAAAGAGAGATTATGGACCTTGGGTATGAGATATGCGAGGTAAGTGACGGGAAAGTCTCATTTTACGGTGATTTGTCCGCAATGGCAAGAGCCAATATTTTTTTAAGGACAACTGAACGTATTCTTCTTAAAGTAGCGTCATTTAAAGCGGAAACATTTGACGAATTGTTTGAGAATACGAAAAGTATACCTTGGGAGGAGTATATTCCTAAAGATGCAAGATTCTGGGTTGCTAAAGCGAATTCTGTTAAGAGTAAGCTGTTCAGCCCGTCTGATATACAGTCTATAATTAAAAAAGCGATGGTCGAAAGACTGAAGATGAAATATCATGTCGATTGGTTCTCTGAGACTGCAGAGGATTATCCGCTCAGGGTTACAATTATGAAGGATATAGTTACGATAGGGCTTGATACAACCGGAATTTCCCTTCATAAGAGAGGTTACAGAAAGTGGACGGTTAAAGCTCCTATTACAGAAACGCTGGCTGCGGCTCTTATAAAGCTCACACCTTGGAAATGGGACAGGTTTCTTATAGACCCGTTTTGCGGCAGCGGTACTATTCCTATTGAGGCGGCTATGATTGGCGCATGTATAGCGCCGGGAATGAACAGAGGATTTCTTTCGGACAAATGGACGGCATTTGATACAAAAAAAATATTTGAAGACGCATATGATGAAGCGAAAAGCCTTGTAAAAAAGGACGTTAGTATTTCGATTCAGGGTTTTGATATAGATGATGAATGTATAAAGATGTCTAAGGCAAATGCAGAGCTTGCCGGAGTCTCTGAATATATTCATTTTCAGAGACGGAGCGTAGAGGAACTAAGCAGCCATAAGAAATACGGTTTTATTATAACCAATCCTCCGTATGGAGAGCGTATTGAGGAAAAGAAGAATTTACCGCAGTTATATAAGAGTATGGGTGAGGTTTTCGGCTTGCTTGATACATGGTCTGCTTATATTATAACGGCCTATGAACAGGCTGAACAGTATATAGGGCGTAAGGCGGATAAGAATCGTAAATTGTATAACGGTATGATGAAGACTTATTATCTTCAGTATATGGGACCAAAGCCGCCGAGAAAAAATGTACAGATGTGAGGAAAGATAATATGAGAGTAGTGTTTGCGACGGGAAACGAAGGCAAAATGGTTGAGATAAGAGAAATAATGCATGATTTTCTTATAAAGCATGATATTGAGCTTGTTTCGTTAAAGGATGCGGATATACATGCAGACATTGTAGAAGATGGAAGTACATTTGAAGAAAATGCAGTTATAAAAGCAAAAGAGATTGCGAAACTTACATCAGACATAGTGCTTGCAGATGATTCGGGGCTGGAGGTTGATTTTCTTGATAAAGCTCCGGGAATATACTCATCCAGATTTTTGGGCGAAGATACTTCTTATTCAGTTAAAAATAATTATATTCTTGATAAGCTTAAGGATGTGCCTGAGGATAAAAGAACGGCGCGGTTTGTATGTGTTATAGCATGTGCGTTTCCTGATGGAAAAATTATTACGGAAAAAGGCGTTATTGAAGGCCATATAGCGCATGAAATCTTAGGTGAGCACGGATTTGGGTATGACCCGATATTTTATGTCCCTGAGTATGGGTGTACAACGGCATGTCTGCCGCCGGAAAAGAAAAATGAAGTAAGCCACAGAGGAAGAGCGCTTACCAAAATGATGAAGACATTAGAAGGGTATTTATAAGGAGGATGTTATGTTAAAGCATTATATTATAATTTTTTTGATTTCGATGGTGCCGCTTGTTGAGCTGAGGGGAGCAATTCCGTATTCGGTAATATTCGGGCTTGACTTTCTACCGTCATATATTGTGTGTATAGTTGGAAATATGCTTCCGGTTCCGTTTATTTTCTTCTTTGCAAGAAGAGTTCTTGAATGGGGAGCAGATAAAAAATATATAGGAAAATTTTTCAGCTTTTGTCTTGAGAAAGGACATAAGGGAGGAACTAAGCTGCAAAAGAAGGCGGGGAAAGGTCTGTTCGTAGCTCTTCTTCTGTTTGTAGGGATTCCGCTTCCGGGAACAGGCGCGTGGACCGGTACGCTTGCGGCAAGCATACTTGATATGGATTTTAAGACAAGTGTTATCGCCGTTATGCTTGGTGTGATTCTCGCCGGAGTTATTATGGCGCTTGCAACTTCAGGGCTTCTGGGCGGAATAGGTGCGCTCATAAGTTAAGTAATAGGAGGTTTTATGAAGGAAAAGAAATATGTACTATATTTAAAAATACTTGCTAATTATCTTTTGGCTGGAGTTATCATTCTGTTTTTGATATTTGTTTTCCCGAGGCTTGTTGTATTTTTCTGGCCGTTTATTGTCGGGTGGATTATTGCGCTCATTGCTAATCCGCTCGTTCATTTGCTGGAGCATCGGGTAAAGATTGTAAGAAAGCACGGCTCGGCCATTGTTATAGTACTTACTCTTGCTATCGTCATAAGCCTTTTATATTTTATATTTTATGTACTTATTAAACAGGGAATAAGCTTTGCGCATAATTTTCCTGAAATGTATGCGACTGTGTCTGATACGGTTCAGGGTTTTTTAAATACATTTAGGGAGAAATATTCTATTCTTCCGGCACATTCGCGTGATGTGATTGATATGGTTGTTAATGGTATCGGTGATTTTATCAACCGGTTTATAAGAGGAGTCAGCGATGCTAATCTGACAATAAGCAATGCCGGAATGATAGTGAAAAGTATGGCGGAAGGTCTTTTGATGACTATCATTACTATATTGTTAAGCTATTTTCTAACGGCTGAGCATGACAATATAGTAAAGGCAGTCAGCAGAAAAATGCCTAATAGCATTAAACAGGGTTACGACCTTATTATAGGGAATATGATGTCTGCGCTTGGCGGTTATTTTAAGGCACAGTTTAAGATTATGTGCTTTGTATTTATTATTCTGCTTGTCGGACTTTTGATACTCGGAGTAGATTACGCAGTATTATTTGCACTGATTATTGCGGTTGTTGATTTTTTACCTGTACTTGGAGCAGGAGCTATTATCTGGCCTTGGTGTGTATACGAGCTGCTTACAGGACATTATATAATGGCAATTGTTTTGTTTGCATTATATCTGATATGTCAGGCAGTAAGGCAGTTCCTTCAGCCTAAAATGGTTGCCGACAGTATCGGGCTCAGCCCGCTTGCAACTATATTTTATATGTTTATAGGTTACAGGTTCCTTGGAGTAATCGGCATGATTGTCGGAATCCCTGTAGGAATGATACTTGTCAGTTTTTTCAGGGCAGGTGTATTTGACAGATTGATATACGGCGCCAGGATTATTATAGTAGATTTTAATGAGTGGCGAAAATTTGATACAAAGGGAAAAAAAGGGCTTGACAAATAATACCTTCGTAGATATAATGATAAGGCAGTTGAAATTCATGGGATCTTAGCTCAGCTGGGAGAGCATCTGCCTTACAAGCAGAGGGTCACAG
>ERZ824480.799-NODE-799-length-33872-cov-3.648520_pt1 | contig 33872 bp, 30 predicted proteins | sample MGYA00519861_ERZ824480 | MGnify/ENA primary metagenome ERZ824480 (study PRJEB31778, sample SAMEA3449152) | human gut metagenome | biome: human gut; feature: human-associated habitat; material: faeces | place: United Kingdom | collected 2010/2012 ... | reverse complement strand
ATTGCTAAAATGCGACTAAGTTTCTTGATTAACATAAGCCCTCCTTAGGCGTCCACTTGGACACGATCAGAGTTGTGGTCGATAATCTTAGAAAGGAATTGAACTGCACGAGGTTCAGTTGGATTGTCGAAGAAGCCATCGACATCCGTAGTGTCTACAAGGACCTGACCTTCAGCCATGAAAATGATACGGTCAGCCACACTACGAGCAAAGCCCATTTCGTGGGTAACAACCATCATGGTCATACCTTCCTTGGCGAGGCTCACCATGACGTCAAGCACTTCATTAATCATTTCCGGGTCAAGTGCAGAGGTCGGTTCGTCAAAGAGCATGCAGATAGGATCCATTGCGAGTGCACGGGCAATAGCCACACGCTGCTGCTGACCGCCGGAAAGCTGACCAGGATACTTTTCCGCATGCTTGAGCAGACCGACTCGATCCAGCAGCTTCAGGCCGCGGGTAAGAGACTCTTCGCGGGAACGGCCAAGTACCTTCATTTGAGCAAGAATCAGGTTTTCCTTGATTGAAAGGTGCGGGAAGAGTTCAAAGTGCTGGAATACCATGCCGACGCGACTGCGCAGCTTGGGAAGATCTGTTTTCGGATCGCCGACGGAGACGCCGTCAACGATGATTTCACCTTCCTGGAAGGGTTCGAGGGCGTTAACAGTTTTGATTAAAGTCGATTTGCCCGAACCAGAGGGGCCGCAGACCACGACGACTTCGCCCTTTTCGACGGTGACGTTGCAGTTCTTGAGCACCTGAAAGTTGCCGTACCACTTGTTCAGGTTCTTAATTTCAATCATTGCCATGGGGAAAATCCTTTCTTCTAAGAGGGCCAGAGGCGCACTGGATTGGGCGCGTTCAGCGCGCCGCGGACATCTTCGTCTGCAGACGACGAATCAGCATCGAAAGAGACAACGATACTGAAAGGTAGCAGAGAGCTGCGAAAGAGTACATCAAAACCAGCTGGCCGTCGCGCTGGGCGATCTTGGCAACTGCGCCCATGAAGTCGCTGCCGCTGATTACATAAACAAGGCTTGTATCCTGGAAAAGAATGATTGTCTGTGTCAGCAGTACTGGAAGCATGTTCCGGATAGCCTGCGGCAGAATCACGTAGCGCATAGTCTGGCCATATGTAAGACCGAGGCCGGTAGCGGCAAAGAACTGTCCGCGGCCAATCGATTGAATGCCGGCACGCATAATTTCAGCGAAGTAGGCCGCCTCAAAAAGCACAAAAGTGATGATCGCCGTTAGATTGGCGCCAATCATGACAGGATGATCAAGACCAAATGCGATCTTGAGCACCTCAGGCATCAAAAGGAAAAACCAAAAGAGCACCAAAACGAGCGGTACGGCGCGCATTAGGTCAATGTAGAGTTTGGCGATATATGAGAGCCACTTAACGGTTGACAGGCGTGCAAGTGCAAGAAGAGTACCGAGCGCTAAACCCAACACGGCGGTAATCGCAGTGAGTTCGAACGTATAAGCCGCACCTGCGAGAAGGAAGTTAACGGAACCGGTGATTGAGGAAAAATCGAGACTCATGGCGGATTCCTTACTTAGCGGCAATGAAGCCCGGGATGACGCAGCGTGACTCAATCAGAGTCATCACGCGATTGACCACCAGCGCGATCACGATGTAGAGGATTGTCGCCCAGAGATAGGCCGCAAAGAACTGGAACGTGTTTTCCCCCATTTCATTGGCACGCATCGTGAGTTCGGGAAGCCCGATCGTCATGGCGACGGCTGTGTTTTTTACGAGGTTCATCGCTTCACTCGTCAATGGCGGCACGATGAGTCGCATAGCCATCGGAAGGATGACGTAAACATATGTTTCAACAGTCGTAAAACCTAATGCCTTGGCTGCATTAGGGAGCCCTCTGGGAATGCTGGCGATGCCGGCACGTACTTGCTCTGCAATACGCGATGAGGTGAAAAAGCCCATGCAGATAAAGGCTGTCATGAATTGGGCAATCGCGGGATCAGCCTCAATCATCCAGTCTTTGTACCAAGGAATAATTTCCGGAACGACGAAATACCAGATGAAAATCTGAACAATCAACGGGATGTTGCGGAAAAGTTCGATCCAGGCTTCGCAGGCACCGCGTACGATTTTGATGGGCGAAGTTCTTAGGGTGCCAACGATGATGCCGAGTACGAGGGCAAGCAGGAAAGCAGAAACAGCAAGTCCGACAGTCCAACCGGCGCCGTCAAGAATGTAACGCCACCAGGGATCGTCGGAAAGCAGCGACTGCTCCATGAGCGAGTCGAGACTGAAATTGAGCGCCATGACCGAAGTCCTCTTGTTGTGCGCCTGACCGGCGACGCTTCAGGAGGAAGCGGCGGATTACAGGAGCGGTGGGATCTTTCTGGGAGGTAGAGAAAAGTCCCGGGCGCAGTTCAATAATGGCTAGCCTGAACTGCGCCGGGATAAAGAGTAGGAGTCTTTAAGGGCGGCGATCAGATGCCCTTATCGGACGGGTTGGCAAAGAGCTCCTTGGTGTAAGAGTTCATCTTAAAGTTGAGATTGATGTTCTTCGGCGGAATCGGGCTTTCGAACCAGGTCGAATAGAGCTTGGCTAATTCGCCGGAGGCGATCATGCCCTTAACGGTCTTGTCGACCACAGCCTTGAACGGAGCATCATCCTTACGGAACATGGCGCCGTAAGGTTCAACGCCCAAAGAGGCGTCGAGAATCGTAAATTCGGAAGCATTTGGGAGATTGGAGATCTGCCCGGCGAGAAGGACGTCGTCGAGGATGAAGGCGTCAGCGCGCTTATTGGCGACAAGCTGCATGGACTCAGCGAAGTCCTTCGTCATCAGATAGCGGATTTTCAAATTGTGGGCCTTTTCAAATTCTTTGATGAGCGCAACGGACGTAGTGCCAGAGGTGACGGTGACCGTCTTGCCGTTGAGGTCTTCAAGTGATTTGATGCCGCTCGACTTCCAGACCGCTGCAGAAACCTGAATGCCGAAATAGCTCACAGAGAAGGCAGCTTCGCGCTGACGTTTCAGCGAATTCGTTGTAGAGCCACATTCAATGTCGACCGTGCCGTTTTGGATGAGCGGAATGCGGTTGGCGCTGGTGACAGCCTGATACTTGACGTCAAGCGTTTTGAGGCCGAGCTCAGACTTCACTGCGTCAGCTACGCGCTGGCAGACAGTGAAGGCATAGCCAACGGGTTTGCCGTCAGCGTTGAGATAGGAGAAAGGCACCGAGCTTTCACGGTAGCCAAGAGTAATTGAGCCGGTTTCCTGAACCTTTTTCAGGGTGCCTGTGAGTTCTGCGGCGCTGACAACACCAGACAGGGCAAAAAGACATGTCGCGGCGGCGACAGCAGTACGGCGGGAAAGCTTGAACATAAAGTGCTCCTTACTCTTTTGAACGGGTCCGAGCAGGACTCGGGATCGTAAATGGATACAAAGCAAGGTGCGTGCCAAAGTTCAAAAATGTCTTAAAACACTCTTTTTCGGGGCATCATGTAAGGGAATGTCTGCCTGGAGAATGCAAAACAGACGCCTTTTTGGGGCGTCTGCTTCAATTTGGTGCGCACTACATTGGTGCTTATTTGCCTTGATATCGGGCGTTAGGCTTCTGCTGGATCATCTTCGGTTTTGAAGATGGGTTTCCTGCCTTCGAGAAAAGCTTTCAGTGCTTCGGCGGCTTCGGGAGAGCGAGCCTGACGGGCATAAAGGTTTTCTTCATAGTCTGTCAAATCGGCAAGTGCTTTACGCCGTGCGGCAGTGAGTAGAGCCTTTGTGCCAGCGACGGCACCAGGCGGAAGAACTGCCAGCCGCGCAGTTTTGGCGGCTACGACCTGATCGAGGTGCTCATCGTCAATGACACGGGTAATCAGCCGCATGGCTTGTGCTTCATCTGCGCTGATCGGCTCGGAAAGAAGGAGCTTTTCGGCAGCGGCCGGATAACCGGCGGCAGCGGCCATAATCTGTGCGGCACCATAGCGAGGCGTACGTGCCAAAGCGACGGCAGGAAGTGAAAAAAGAGCTTGTGGGCTTACATAGACCAAGTCGCAGTAAAGCAACGCGGCAAAGGCTTCGCCGACGCAAGGACCACTCACTTGGGCGATGATCGGCTTGGGAAACTTTGCAATGGAGTCAAAGAATCGGCGAGTTTCGCGTTCGAGGTCTTCCGGGGCCGAAAACATCTCTTCAAGGTCTGCTCCGGCAGAAAAAACGTTCCCTGAGCTCTTCAGGAGTACGACGCGGACGGCAGTCTGCATGATTGCCTGATCAAGTTCGTCAGCTAAGTCGGCAAACATCTCGGCGGTAAGCGCATTGCGGCGCTCTACGCGGTCAATCGTCAGGTGCAGGATGCCGTACTGCAGCGAATGAGTAATGCTCACGTTGAGTTCCTTGAAAAAAGTTGCGTCAGGAGGGTTGGAGCCGCCGAATCCATCGGCGAGCTTCACGGGAGTCGCCTGCGGATGCGTTGTCCAGCATATAGCCGAGAGCAGTCATGGCGTGTTCCATCGCTTCATTGCCTGGAAGGACAAGTCCCACCATTGTATGGAAACCTTCAGCAAAAGCTTCGGTTTCGAGCTTATTCATCAGTATTCGTGCAAGACCTTGACGCTGCCAACTGTCAAGTACAGCAATACCAAATTCTGCTTCTTTATCTGTGTTGCCGCCGTTTTGCGCTGCAGACCATCTGCCGCTAGCGACCAATGCGCCGGTTTCGGCAAAGAGTCCCCATACGCCGCTTTCAATCCATGAAGGACGACAAAGTGCGGCCAGACGTGCCGTTGAAGGACGGGTTGCCGTATGAAAACGATAGAAATAGGACTTATCGGAGAGCGTCATGACGAACGTGCGAAATGCGTCGAAGTCGTTTTCTGTCAGGGCTCGGAGAATGAGCGGTTCGCCTGAACGAGCTCTTGCTTCGGTTTGATCTTCTATCGGTGCAGGCCGCAGCACTAAATGCGGATAGTCGCGGCGTGGGATAAGCGGTGCATCATAGAGGGCAACGGAGGCATCGATGACGAGCAGTCCGTTATCGGTTGGAACAACGGGTTCAAGGCGTAGGCTGCGCAACGCGGGCAGCGCAGCTGCTAAATCTCCCAGGCGTCCGAGAGCGTCCGTGAGTTCGTCCCAGTTAATTGGCGGCAGTCCGCGGTAAGCATCCAAAGTTTGAGCGTAACGAGGGGCGTGTGCTAGAGATTCCGCTTCGTCTTGAGAGAGCGGAGCCAGGGCCACGGAGAGATCGTTGTAAAGCGTTGATGCCAAGCCGGCCCCGCCAAATTCGACCACTGGACCAAGTACAGGATCGAGTCGAATGCCTAAACGCAGTTCCCGTTCAAAGGCATGTTGCGACATGGATTCAACCAGGACGCCGTCGGGCTGCGACCAAGGTGAGTTTTCCGCCCAGTTGGTGGTGAGCTCTTTCCAAGCATCCGCTAGTGCTTCAGCAGAATCAAGATTGAGAAAGACCAGTCCCGACGCGCTGCGGCTGCCGAGTGCCGTACTAGAAGCCTTGATGGCGACGGGCCAGCCGAGCTCTCTGGCGGCCTGCTGAGCTTCCTCCAAACTGTGCGTGATTCGTCCGTCAACGGGTCTCAAACCCAGATGCCGCATCAGTTCATGGAGCTCCCTAGGCAGGAGGGTGTGTCGTCCGCCCTCGCGCACTCGGTGAAAAATCAGGCGAATGCAGGCAAGTGCTTCGGCTGAAAGTTTGTTCTTCCGAGGTTTAGGCGGTGAACGGCGGGCATTGAGACTGGCTGATCGCGACGCTAGGCAACCGAAGGCGAACATGGCTTCGTCAGGAGAGCGAACGGCAATCAGCCGTGAATTGGGCAGTTGATCGAGCTGCCGCCGTACAGCAGCATCCGCCGTACTGGAAATCCAGGAAATAAAAACGGGTTTATAGGTTTTAACTGCCGCGCGTGCAAGCTCGGAGAGTGTGGGATCAAGTTGCGACATGGGACTGGGGCCCACGACAACGGCGGCGCCGTCAATGCCAGCGTCTTCGAGAACAATGCTGAGTGTCTCGGCTAAACGACCGCCGGATGCTCCCGCCCCGACAACGACGGGATTGACGGGAAGACGCTCTTCTGGATGAATTTTTGCCAAAGATTGAATGGTGCGGTTGGCGAGACCTTCGAGATGAATGCCTGCTGCTTCGGCTGCATCTGCGGCTAAGCCGGCGAAGCCGCTGCCATTGGCAATGACGGCTATTCGTCGTCCAGCCGGAAGTGTTCCAGACGCGAAAGCAGCGGTCGCGGCGAAAAAGTGTTTGAAGGTGCGAACACGTTGTGCGCCTGCGTTTTCGAGCAGTGCATCGAATGCATCATCAGCCCCCGCATCTGTGCCAAAACGATTAGCAGCCAGGCGGTCGGCAGCGTAGCCTGAGCCAGGCCCAGCTCGAAGCACTACGACAGGTTTGAGATCGGTTGCTCGGCGAAGGGCCGCATGAAATGCTCTCGGACAACGAAGCGCTTCGACTTCCACCGCAATAATACGAGTCGAACGATCCTGCGCAAACCAATCAATGAGTTCTGCAAGCCCGACATCAATTTCAAGCCCCGTGCTGACAACACCGGAAAACCCAAGTCCAGAAGCAGCGGCTCGTTCAATGAAACCGGTGGCGATCATTGCAGATTGGGCGATGAGCGCAACGCCGCCAGGACGAGGGGTTCGCGGCCAAAAACTGGCGTTGATGCCTTGTCCTGGCGCCATTGTGCCGATGGAATTGGGGCCTAGCAGACGCGAACCCATGCGCTTGACAGATTCGTAAAGCTGTTCGACTGTCGATAGTTCAATTAACGGGCCTTCCTGCTGTGGCGCAAAGAGCACCGCTTTAGGTGGATTCTTTTCAAGGGATTTCAAAGCATTTGGTAAGTGCTTTGACTTGACGCAGAGGATGGCAAGATCAATTTCGGAATCCGGAATGGCATAGGCATTCGGATAGCAACGATGTTCGCCGACAAAGCGGTATTTGGGATTGACCGGCCAAAGAGCATTTAAACCCGTGGAGAGCGCCACTGAGCGCCAAACATGGTACCCGCGGCTTGCTGGCATGCTGCTTGCCCCAATGACGACGATCGAGCGGGGACGTAGTAGTGCGTCGAGCGCGGCATGCGAAGAGTGCGCGGTCTGAAGCATGAGCGGAAGTCGTGGGACAAAGAGGTGGACTGAAAGGAACAGTTTAACCGGCCATTCTGCGATTCTGGTGGCAGCAGGAATGCGGCCGAAGAGCTGTACACATCGATTGGCAAACACCCCTTGCTAAAATTGGAGTCGGATGCATCTGCCAGCAGCCTTAGCCATAGTGCTTTGGAAAAAAGTGGGACAAGATGTCGTCGGCACGCTTGCAAAAATGAACATCAAGGATTTCCAGGATGAAAGTAAACGGCATTCCCATCCGCACTATTCGCGCACTTGACAACGGTTCTGCCATTGAGATCATTGATCAGACGTTGTTGCCTTATCGATTTGAAAAACGAATTTTGAGCGACTGGCGCGATGGCGTAGAGGCGATTGAGACCATGCGAGTGCGCGGCGCTCCGCTGATTGGGATCGCAGGCGCCTGGTCAGTCGTTCTGGCCGTTAAAGAAAATCCTGAAAACGGTCCTTTGCTTGCTGCTGCAGAACGTATTCAGTGTGCTCGTCCTACGGCTGTCAACCTTGTCTGGGCAGTACAGAAAATGCTGACGGCTTTGTTGCCACGCGAACCATCGCAGCGCTTTGACACAGCGGTGAAGCTCGCAGCTCAACTCACGCAGGAGGATGTTGATACCTGCCGCGCTATCGGTGATATGGGCAGCAGTCTCATAGCGGAGCGTTATCAAGCGCTTCGCCGACCTGTCAACATCCTTACGCATTGCAATGCCGGATGGCTGGCCACCGTTGATTACGGCACTGCGTTGGCGCCGATCTATGCTGCATTTGAGCGCGGTACGCCGCTTCACGTGTGGGTGGATGAAACTCGTCCGCGCAATCAGGGACTCCTTACGGCTTGGGAGTTGCGTCAGCAGGGGGTGCCTCACACCATCATTGCTGATAATGCCGGCGGGCAGCTCATGCAAAAGGGTGATGTTGATTTGGTGATAGTTGGTGCTGATCGCATCACCCGACGCGGAGATGTCGCCAATAAAATCGGAACATACCTCAAGGCGCTTGCTGCTTTTGACAATGACATCCCGTTTTTTGTGGCAGCACCTTCGTCAACCATTGACTGGAAGCTCAATGACGGTAAGCGTGAAATTCCAATTGAAAATCGCTCGGCAGCCGAGGTGCTCACTGTTCGCGGTGTTGACCAAACGGGGCACGATGCATCTGTGCAGCTTGCGCCCCCTGATGAGGCGGCAGCTAATCCGGCATTTGATGTGACGCATAATCGTTTCGTGAGCGGCATCATTACCGAACGCGGAATCTTTGCGCCAACGGATCTCGCTACTCGTTTTCAGGATCAAATTGCCAATGCTGGGCTCTGAAGAACAGGCGTTCGAGAAACGTCTGGCGCTGCGCATGGCGGTTATTGATACCGCCAGAGAGATGAATCGCAGGGGCATCAATGTGAATAAATCGGGCAACGTTTCTGCACGCACGAGCGGCGGGCGTAGCTTTTTTATTACCCCGACGGGCATCCCTTATGAATCGCTTGAGCCTGACGATATCGTGGAGGTGAGTCTGGATGCCGAGCGTTTTGAAGGACGATGTCTGCCGAGCAGTGAGTGGGAAATGCATGCCGAAATTTACCGCCGTCGTCCGGATGCGGGGGCTGTAGTGCATACCCATTCGTGCTATGCAACTGCGTTGGCTTGTCAGAATCTTCCGATACCAGCATTCCACTATATGGTGGCTACTGCCGGAGGTCGTTCAATCGATGTGGCTCCGTATGCCACTTTTGGCACTCGCGAACTAGCAGTTCGAGGGGCCAATGCGCTTGAGGCGAAAAATGCATGTTTGCTCGAACACCACGGCGTACTCGCATTAGGTGCCAATCTTGCCAAGGCGCTCACGCTTGCGGCAGAGGTGGAAAATCTTGCGCACCAATATGTCGTTGTGAGAAGTCTCGGTACCCCGCGACTTATCTCTGATGATGAAATGGATCGTATTGTGGAAAAGTTCAAAACCTACGGTCATCAGATCAAGGAACAAAAGTGAAGAAGCCTATTCAACCGCCAGCAGCCTGGTTGCGCATTGATGGTTCAGTTGTTTCCTGTACGGAATCCGTAAAGGTGCTTGAGGAAAACTGGCATGAAGCGGCAGAGTTGCTTTCCGAGAGTTATGAAGATGCCGTACTTTTGGGTGTGGGTAAAAATGAATTCAAACGCGCTATGCACGCGTTGATTGATGCACTCGAATGCGATTGGGCGGAAAAAGTTGCTCCGATCGAATCGATTGTGAAGAACAAATGAGTACTTTGAGTAAAGCAATGAAGAAGCTGGAGGCGGCGGCGCTTCTGGTATTGATTCCGATAATGCTGGCGGCGTGCGCTCATCCGCAGCTGATAGATCTTGGAACCGCTGAATCGCAGGTCGTTCAAAAACTGGGTGAACCTAATGCGACAGTCCCATTGGCTGACGGTCGTACGCGTCTCGTTTATTCGCAGCAGCCTTTTGGGCAGGAATGCTGGTGGATGACTTTCAGTGCTGACGGTCGATTTGAGAAGCTTGAGAATGTTCTCAATCGAGAGCACTTTGCGCTCATCAAGCCGGGGCGTTCAACCGAAGCGGACGTTTGGAATCTATTTGGTCAGTACGCCGAGAAGTACGAATTTCGGTTGAAAAATCAGCATGCCTGGATGTATCGCTTTAAGGATGAGGGGATCTTTGATATGGCCTTCTGGGTACAGTTTGATACTCGAGGCATAGTGGCTGAGGTGGGCTATACGTTGGATCCCTATAAAGATCGTGATCATTGGTTGTTTCCGTAAGCGATGAGAGAGCGAATAGACCGCATCAAGAATGCCGCAGAAGGACATTGGCCGGAGATATTTGCTTCTGTCGGTATGGATGCTGCGCTTTTCCAGCGTCAAAACCGACCCTGTCCGCTTTGCGGCGGCCGTGATCGGTTTAGTTTTTTTGCTAAAGAAGTCGGCGGTCGCTGGTACTGCCGCGGCTGCGGCATGGGTGACGGTATCAAGCTGGTGCAGCAATTCACTAAGAAGGAATTTGTTCAGACGCTGGTCCACCTCGAGACGCTGCTAGGACTGCCTGTCCCGAAGGGGAAACAGGGGCGTTATGAAAGATCAGCAGTTGCTCGACACAAGCTTTGGGCAGAAAAACAAAGGGCTGAACAGTCAGCTCTGTGGGAGAAAGCGTTTCCTCTCGGCGAGATCGATCGGCAGACGCCTGTTTGGCGGTATCTATGCGCCCGCGGATTGGGCGATTTAGTGCCGAGCCGAGAATTACGCTTTGTTAAAAGACTGGCGTGCTGGGAAGTCCCTGATGGGCAGAATATTGATGGTGCGGCGAAAGCGCGATTGGTAGGTGAGTTCCCTGCAATGTTGGCCCGATTGACTAATGCAGAGGGGAAATTCATAACGCTTCACCGGACGTATCTGACTGCTGACGGCAGTAAAGCACCGGTGCATTCGGCCAAAAAACTTGCTGCAGGTGCCGTCGAAAATGGAGTGATTCGGCTTTATCCGGCTGGCGGCGTTGTCTGCCTTGCAGAAGGTATTGAAACCGCGCTTTCCATGCGCTTACGGGGCTTCCAGCTTGGAGTGTGGTGTCGCTTTCCGGCATGAAACGCTTCGGGCCGGAAACCATCCCGGATGGCGTACGTACGATTCGGATATGCGGAGACAACGACCGATCCTACGCTGGTGCGGCTGGTGCGTATGAGCTTGCTTCTCGTCTGCGCCGCAGCCGCCCGGAGCTAGAGGTGTCGGTACATATCCCGCAAGCGGCTGGAACGGATTGGAATGATGTTTTGCTAGCTCACGGCATGCTTAAGCTATAACTGCGAGTTTAATGCTTGGTTTTTTTCCGCGAAATGACGGTTGCTGATACACCAGCCGTGATGATGACGGCTATGCCTAAGGCTGTTTCTGATGAAATTGGCTCGGAGAAGAAAAGGAGACCAAGTACAGCCGCAAAGACGATCGCAGAAAATTGCAGCGCACTCGTAAGAAGCACGTTGCCGGCACCCCAGGCACGGGTAAGTGAAAGCTGCGCGAGCGTGGCGGTAATACCGATGCCGAGCAGTCCGGGGAGGTCGTTGAGGCGTACGGGATGAAGCATTCCTTCCGTAGCGATATGACCGATTAATCCTGTGACTGTGCCAAAAAGCGTGAAATAGAAAACGATACGCCATTCAGGTTCCCCCACACGGGAGAGCTCTTTGACTTGAGAGTAGGCGAGCGCTGAGAAAAAACCAGCTGAGAGACCAATCAGCGCTGCAAATTCCTGACCGGAATGCAACTCAGGTTTGAGCGCCAGAATGACACCTATGAAACCCGCCACAATGGCAGCTAGCAGGCCAAAGTTAAGCGACCGTCCCATGCGAATGGCGGCCACGGAAGCAAAGAGCGCCATGTAGAGCGGACTGGTGTAGTTGAGTGTCATTGATGTGCCGAGCGGCAAAACGGCGAGTGTATAGAACCAGATTGTCAGCCCGAGCGTACCAAAGCAGCTCCGCTTGATATGCGAGAACCAGAGGTGCGTGCGCAGGTCTTTCTTCTGCCAGAGTACCCAAAGTCCTAACGACACCATGCCGAAGAGCGAGCGGTAGAAAACAAGCTCAAAAGTGGAAAAGTAGTCGGAACACCATTTTGTGCACGCAGCCATCAGGGAAAAGAGAAAGGCTGCAGCGAGCATCCAGAGACTTTGCATGGCGATTGAGAGATGTTTGCAAATAGAAAAGCCCCGCGGTTGAAGCGGGGCTTCATGGAGGCGGGAGTGTTCTGAGAGAGTACCCCGCCCCCGGCGAAGATGGTGCTTACGCAGCCGGTTCTTCTTTCTTCACTTCGCGGCGCAGTTTGATGTGCAGTTCACGAAGCTGCTTTTCATCAACGGGCGACGGGGCCTGTGTGAGCAGGCACTGGGCACGCTGCGTCTTCGGGAAGGCGATCACATCGCGGATCGACGGCGCATCAACCATCATGGCAACAATGCGGTCAAGACCGAAAGCAAGACCGCCGTGAGGAGGCGCACCGAACTTGAGAGCGTCGAGCAGGAAGCCAAACTTCTGACGAGCTTCTTCCGGACCGATCTTCAGTGCGGCAAAAACCTTTTCCTGAACATCTTCGCGGTGGATACGGATGGAGCCGCCACCGATTTCCCAGCCGTTCAGCACGCAGTCATAAGCCTTGGCATAGCAGTGTTCGGGATCCGTGAGGAGCTTGTCTTCGTCGCCGTCGAGCGGGCAGGTGAACGGATGGTGGCAGGCCACCCAGCGCTGATCTTCTTCCGAGTATTCGAACATCGGGAAGTTGATGACCCAGAGGGGTTTCCACCCCGGGGTGAACAAGCCGGTTTTGACACCAAAGTCGGAATGGCCAATCTTCAGACGCAGGGCGCCCAGACTGTCCCAGACAACCTTAGCTTTGTCGGCCCCAAAGAAGACGATGTCGCCGTCCTTAGCGCCGACGCGCGTGAGGATCCCGTTGAGCTCTTCGTCAGAGAGGTTCTTGACGATCGGGGACTGCAGCCCTTCGCGGCCGCGGGCAAGCTCATTGACCTTGATGTAGGCGAGTCCCTTGGCACCGTAAATTTTGACGAACTCGGTGTAGCTGTCGATTTCCGAGCGCGGCAACTGGGCTGCACCCGGCACGCACATCGCCACAACCTTGCCGTTATGGAGCGACTTAACGCCAGAGAACACCTTGAAGGCGGAGTTTTCAACAATGTCGGTGACTTCATGCAGACGCAGGCTGATGCGTAGATCGGGCTTGTCCGAACCATACTTGGCCATTGCGTCGTCCCACAGCATCACCGGGAACGGATTGACGAAGTCGACGTCAAGGACTTCTTTGAAGACCGTACGGATGAGTTCTTCCATCAGGCTGCGGATTTCGTCCATGTTGAGGAAGGACGTTTCAATATCCACCTGAGTGAATTCCGGCTGACGGTCGGCACGAAGATCTTCGTCGCGGAAACACTTGACGATCTGGTAATAACGGTCGAACCCAGCAACCATCAGCAACTGCTTGAAGAGCTGCGGTGACTGCGGCAAGGCAAAGAAGCACCCTTCCTGAACACGGGACGGCACGAGATAGTCGCGGGCACCTTCAGGCGTGGAGCGCGTCAAGGCCGGCGTTTCAACGTCAATGAAGCCATTGGCATCCAGGAACTTGCGGAAAGCCATCGCAGTGCGGTAGCGGGTGCGCAGGTTCTTCTGCATGACCGGGCGACGAAGGTCAAGCACGCGATAGGTAAGGCGCGTCGTTTCTGAGAGATTCTCGTCGTCGAGATGGAACGGAGGCGTAGCAGACGGATTGAGAATTTCAAGTTCGTGGCAGAGCACTTCGACACCGCCCGAAATCAGGGAGGGGTTCTTAGTGCCTTCTGGGCGAGCACGGACAACACCCACTACCTTGAGACAGTACTCATTGCGGCAGTGGTCGGCCGTAGAAAAGACGTCGGGGCGGTCCGGATCGCAAACGACCTGAACAAGACCTTCGCGATCGCGGAGGTCAATGAAGATCACGCCGCCGTGGTCGCGGCGACGGTGGGCCCAACCGTAGAGGGTCACAGTCTGGCCGATGAAGGACTCGTCGACCAAGCCAGAGTACACGGTTCGCATAAAAGCTCCCTGATGCGTCAAGGCTGCAAAAGCTGCCGACGCAGTAAAACAACAAAAAGTCGGCGCTCGGCATCCCTTTAGGGGATGTCGGCAACCCAAAAATCGTTCTGCCTGCACGCAAATTCATGGTGTCACTGAAGACAAAGTCAGAACATCCCAGAGCGGTGCACGCTTTTAGGTCATAAGTTTAGCGCCATCGGGCGCTACAAACGGGGCCGATGGCGTGCTGAACTGTTTTGGAGGGCGATGAACGCTGCGTGACGCGAATTTGGATCAAGGTGTTATAAGGATTTCACTCAAAATGGCGTTGACACCTTTTTGGCTGCATTGTTAGATCGCCGGACGGTCGGAGTCCTTCTGCACCTGAAAGACGGCAGACTGAGCCTCGAGCGATTTGGGTGACATGACACCCAACGACACATGGAACTTAAAGGCATCTTCGATTGATACACGCGAACGCTTAAGTTGTGAACGCGGTGCCATGAGCACGTAGCCCGAGGTCGGGTTCGGTGCGGTGGGTACAAATACGGTAACCACATCGTCATAACCAGTTTCGGCTGCTGCAGCGCGTCCGGGTGTTGAGACGATGAAGCCGTATGTCCAACAGTCCTTTTTGGGGAACTCAATGAGGACGACTTCCTTGAAGCTCTCTGTACGGTTAGAGAGCACGGTTTCCATGATCTGCTTAACGCCCGAATAGATGGGACGAACTAAAGGGATTTTTTCTAGAAGTTTTTCCCAACGGGCTACAACCCAGCGCCCGATCACATTAGCGGCAAAAATGCCGGTGACCAGAATCAGTGCGATAGCAAGCACAAGACCAATTCCCGGAATGTGAAAGCCAATCAGCGCATCGGGCCGAAACTCCGGCGGTAGGAGCTGCACGAGTGAATCTGACCAACGGATGATTGACTCGAGTGCCCAGAACGTGATGGCAAGCGGCACCCACACCAAAAGGCCGGCAGAAAAGAATTTCTTGAACATAGCGTCGTCAATATCAATGAATTGCGAGAAAGGAAAAACCGCGCAGCCCGATGAGGACGGCGCGGTCTTTGTGGCATTCAATAGGTCGGCATATGGATGAACTATTTGTCGCCGTGAACATGAGCGGCAGGGACGGCCTTCGGGCCGCCGTTAAAATCTGTGGCCGCCCAACCAGTACCCTTCAATTCGAATCCAGGCGCTGAAAGCTCTTTCTTCATCGTATCCTGGCCGCACTTAGGGCATTTCGTGATCGGCTTGTCGCTCATCTTCTGCAGATAGTCTTTTTCAAATCCGCAGTTAGTGCATTTGTAGGCGTAGATCGGCATTTTTTTTGGGGCTCTTCTTTTGAGGTGAGAGCAAATTTAGTTTCGTGACGGCGCATTATAGAAAGGAGAGGCCGTCAAGGCATGCCGTAGGATGTACAGAAATGGCAACTGTACTTGACCGGATAGAAAGAGGCCGTCTTCACGAAGACGGCCTCTGGTGGAATTCAGGTTCAAGTGCTCTTAGAGCGTTCTAGACCATCATTCCTCTTCTTTGCGCTGATAGTGGCTTGCAAGTTCGGCCTGTTTGGCTGCCGGAACCGGCTGATAGCTTGCTAGTTCCATACTCCATGCACCGGTGCCCTGCGTGAGTGCATGCAAACGCGTAGCGTAGTTTTCAAGCTCTGCTAATGGAACGAGCGCCATGACCTGAATTTCTCCTCCAGGGAGACCTTCGGTGTTGGTTACCTGTCCACGGCGGCTAGCGAGGTCTCCAGCAATGTCACCCATATAAGACTCAGGTGCACTGACCTCCACAGCAACGATGGGTTCCAGAACCTGGGGTGAGGCTTTGCTCAGTGCGTCAAGGAAGGCCTTACGGCCAGCGGCCACGAAGGCAACTTCTTTAGAGTCGACCGGGTGGCTCTTGCCGTCATAAACCACGACACGGACGTCTTCGATGGGGTAGCCTGCCACAAAACCTTGCGAAAGTACCTCACGCACGCCTTTTTCAACGGCAGGGATGAGGTTGTAGGGAATGACGCCGCCCTTGACCTGATCAACAAACTCAAACCCCTTGCCGCGAGGCAGCGGTTCAACGCGCAGATACACTTCACCGAACTGACCTGCACCGCCCGTTTGTTTTTTATGACGGGCGTGACCTTCGGCAGGTGCACTGATCGTTTCCCGGTACGGAATCGACGGAACCGAGGTTTCGACTTCGAGCTTAAAGTTCGTGCGCATACGGTTCAGGATGGAGCGAACATGCATGTCAGTTAATCCGCGGATTACCGTTTCATTGAGCACGGGGTCATGTTCCACGCTCATCGTTGGATCTTCGGACTGCATCTTGGCGAGCACTTCGTTCATGCGGCTTTCATCGCCGCGGCGCGCTGGACGAATCGCTAGGCCGTACATGGGGCGTGGGAAGTTGATGGGACGCATGCGTACGCCGCTGTCGAGCGGATCACCATGGATGACGGAGCCGTAATTGACTTCATCGACTTTGGCAATGGCACCAATGTCGCCGGGGCTGAGGAAATCAGTTTCCTGTGTGTGCTTACCCTGGAGAATGAGTGGCCGCGGAGCTTTGATAGCACGCTTATTGTCGTCGACGTAAATTACATCGTCCTTCTTGAGTGTGCCTTGATGCACACGGAAGATGCCGATTTTGCCAATGAAGGGGTCGTTGACGATTTTGAAGACCTGAGCAATGAGCGGCAAATTCTTATCTGGGTAGGTTTTGAATGGCGTGCCATCGCGTTTGATGAACAGCGCATCATTTGCCTCTGCAGGACTCGGCAGATGGCGAATGATTACTTTCATGAAATCACGAATACCGATCAGTTTCTTCGCGGAGCAGAAGCAGACAGGAATGACGTGTCCTTCACGCAATGCCTTGGTGACGAGCGGGTGGAGGGCGCGCGGGTCAATGCTGCCTTCCTCCAGATAACGCTCGAGCATTTCATCGTCTTCCTCAACGACGCGTTCAATGAAAGCACGGTGCACATCATCAACCGTCATGATGTCGCTGTCGCCGTCTTCGCGGTCAAAACAGTCAATAACATGCGTACGGTTGCGTGTCGGGAGATTAATAGGCAGCACCCCCGGTCCCCAGGTTTCCTGAAGTTCACGCAAACATTTTTCAAGATCAGCCTCTGGATCGTCCATGTGATTGATGACGATCATGCGGCACAGTCCGCGCTCTTTGGCCATAGCCATGAGGCGGCGCGTTAGGAGCTCCGGTCCTTTCGTAGGATCGATGACAGCGCAGACGGATTTGACGGCGTCAAGCGCAGACATGTCCTGACCAAGGTAGTCCGGATACCCCGGGGTGTCGAGAATATGAATGCGAACCGGCGTGAGATCGGTCATCGCCGTGTCAATGTGCGCGACGGCAAGACGGATTGAATGTCCGACTTCTTTTTCCAGAAGATCGTTATCACACATTGTTGTGCCGCGTTGAATGCTGCCCATTTCGGGGATCATGCCGGCGCGGTAGAGCATGGCCTCGATGAGAGTGGTCTTCCCGCAGGAACCGTGCCCGACCAGGGCTAGAGTACGAAGATTCTCGGTGGCATAGTTGCTCATGCTGAACCCCTTTTTTCTTATGCTGTTGTTTTGTCGAAAGACAGAAAACATTGTGCGCCGTACGCTCAACAGACCTTTGGAAAGCCCAGACAGTATTGACTTGGATCGCGCAAGGTGAACAAATAATCGCCAGAGGATCAGCACTGAGCGATACTAATAAATTGTGCGGCTACAGTTTTATGCGGACCTCACAGCCGCAGGCAGAGTTGTCCATTTGTTTGCATACAAATGTTTGCGTAAACGATTCTGATCTTGTATAACAAAAAACGACATTACCAGCAAAATGCGGAATGTCGTTTTTTGTTTGGATAAGAGCGTTTAATTTTCAAGCGTCAGGATGTATGACGAGTTGGTAGCCAACGCCCCGAATAGATTCAATGGCAATCTTTTTTCCAATAACGGCAGAAACTTTATGGCGAATGGCGGATACATGAACATCGATTGCACGATCATAAGGCCCCATTGGACGACCAAGTACTTTGGGGTAGATCTCTTCCTTAGGAACAGGTGTGCCAGCATGTCGAGCAAGTAGTTCAAAGAGCGAAAATTCCGTTCCTGTCAGGGCAATTGGACCGGCAGCGGAGTTCACAGAACGCTGTGCAGGATCGATTGTGACAGGGCCAACAATAACCGGGGCGGCAGCCGCCCAGGCGGTGGCGGAACGGCGCAGGATGGCGTTGATGCGCGCGACTAGCTCTCGTGGCGGACAGGGTTTTTGCACATAATCGTCCGCTCCGAGCTCCAACCCTACAATGCGATCGACCGGGTCGCCGCGGGCGGTAAGCATTAAGACTGGAATATGCGACTTCTCCCGCATCTTTTTGAGTACTTCCACGCCGCTCATGCCAGGCATCATTACGTCGAGAACGACCAGATCGAATGGTTCGCGCGCAAGATGAGCAAGCCCTTCAGGGCCGTTGTGCGCAGGGACAGTATCGAAGCCTTCAAGCGTGAAGTAGTCAACGAGCAAAGTGACGAAGTCGACATCGTCATCAATGATGAGAAGGCGGCGGGGGTTCTTAAGCATCGGAAATTAAATGATATAGAACAATATCATCCGTAATCTTAACAAAAGCGCAGTCAAGCACGATGGTATCGGTGAAAGAGTGTCGAAATTCAAAAACAGGAGTTTGTAGATTCTTGACGTTTCTTAACACAGAACGACCCCATCTCCTCAGTATTCGCTAGGCTGCCGTCCGCAAAAATGCGGACAACAGCAAAAGATGTTCCGTCAACATCCCATAAGCACGGAGATTTCAATTAAATGAAAACAAAACTGCGGTTTATTCCGCTGGCCTGTGCGGTCATTCTTACGAGTACAGGTTGTGCAGTTCAGTCTCCGGATTATTCCCGATTACTCTCCGATGCTGCACCTCAGCAATGGACGGCCTCAACGCTTCCGGCAGGCCATATTGCTGCTTGGCAGGATTTTTGGGCTCGCTGGGAGGATCCGGTGCTCGTGGAGTTAATCACCAAAGCACTTGCAGCGAATCCGGATATAGAGACTGCGGCAGCTAATCTTCGTGCCGCTAATGCGAGCGTAACTTCTGCCAATGCAGCACTCTGGCCTACGGCGAGTCTTGGACTCAACGGCAGCCGCAATCATGCCGACGGTACGGGGCGAAATAGTTTTTCGGCAGAAGTGAGTGGCGGCCTCTCGCTCAATCTGGCCGGAAGCGAATTTTGGCAAGCTGATGCGGCAACTCTCAAGGCCATGGCTTCCGCCTATACGCTTGAGGATGTCCGCGCAGCAACCGCGGCGGCAACAGCTGAGGCTTACGTTAATCTGCGTGCAGCTGAGGCCAGTCTTGCCGTAACAAAGGCGTCATTGGAAACCTATCTCGAAACCGCCGAAACCGCTCAATGGCAGTTTCAGGCTGGCACTGGTTCGGCTTCTGAGGCTGAAGATGCTCTGATGCAGGTGGCGTCTTCCCGCGCACAAATTCCAACGCTTGAAAAAAACATCATTCAGTATAGGAACGCACTGATGCGTCTTACGGGTTGCCCAGTTGATGAGTTGGGACTGGAACCGACGGGCATCATTCCGGTGCCGCCGATGGGGGGCGCGGTGTCGATGCCTGCTGAACTGATTGAACAGCGTCCCGATGTACGAGCCGCTAAAGCAACAGCAGAAGCTGCGGTAAAAAATTTAAAAAGTGCCAAAAGCGATTTTTTCCCTACGCTTTCGCTTTCTGGAAATATCGGTACGACAGCAACGGCAGTGAGTGCTTTAGGGGCATCTGGAACTGGGGTCGCCGGTTTGGCTGCAGCACTGGCAATGCCGATTCTCAATTGGGGAAACCTCATCGCCGGAGAGGAAACGGCGATGGCGAATCTTCAGAGTGCAGTGGCGTCCTACCGTTCAACACTGTTGTTGGCATTGGAGGAAACAGACAATGCCCTAACGGCCATCCGCAGTGCTGAATATCGAAAGGGGGACCTTGAGCGAGCTGTATCTCATGCCCGTACGGCAGAAAAGCTTGCTCGTGATGAATATGGAGCAGGCATTGGCGAATACACGATGCTCCTCTCAACACAGCGATCGCTCCTTTCTGCACGTGAAAGCGAATTGAACAATCGTGCAGACCGAGCTAACAGCTACATCACGCTTTATCGCGCGCTCGGTGGAGATTGGGCTGTCAATCAAAGTGTTGGTAAATCTGCTGCGCCGACCGCTGCGGGCAAATAAGTAAAGGAATTGCGATGACTGACGCAAAGAAAAATGAAAACAGCAAGGCTGCGGTTGCAGAGCTGCTTGGCGAAAGAAAGCGCCCCTGGTATGTGCGCGCAATGCCGGCGGCTGTCGTTTTGGCTCTCGCGGCTGGCGGTGGATGGTATTGGTGGCTTGGACAGCAACAGGGACCTAAAGCGAACTATGTGACACAGACCGCTAAGACAGGCAATCTGGATGTAACCGTTTCAGCAGACGGTACGCTTAATCCAATTCGCACTGTAACGCTTGGCTCTGAACTGTCCGGTATTGTTCGTAAAGTCAATGTTGACGTCAATGATGAGATCAAAACCGACCAAGTGCTCATTGAACTCGATACCCGCAATCTTGATTCCAAAGTGGCAAGCGCTCGTGCTTCATTAGCAAGCGCTGAAGCTAAGCTCGCGGAGAGCAAAGCAACGCTTAAGGAAGCTCAGGTGAAGGATAAGCGCCTCAAGGAGCTCAATAAACTTTCAGGCGGCAAGATGCCGTCTCGAACGGATCTGGATGCTCAGGAGGCTGCAGTAGCTACGGCTAAGGCCGCTGTAGAGGTTGCTAAAGCTACTATTGCGGATGCACAAGCGGCGCTCGAGACAGCGGAGACGGATCGTTCAAAGGCCAACATTAAGTCGCCTATTGACGGTGTGGTTCTCGCTCGTTCGGTTGAACCGGGTTACGCTGTAGCCGCCAGTTTGCAAGCTGTGGAGCTGCTGTCGCTAGCGACTGATCTGCGTGAACTTGAACTCAAGGTAAATGTGGACGAGGCCGACATTGGAAGCATTCAATCTGGACAGAAAGCCTACTTTACGGTTAGTGCCTATCCGGATAAACGTTTCCCGGCAACGCTGACAAAGGTGGCATACGGAGCGACAACGACGGAAAACGTTGTGACATATACGACTTATCTCAATGTTGATAATGCCGACCTGTTGCTGCGCCCAGGGATGACGGCTTCTGCAACCGTGACGACCGCGGAGCGTCGAAACGTGCTGCTCGTGCCGAATTCAGCGTTGCGTTTTACGCCACGCACTTCTGCCGAACAGGATTTTTCTGGAAGCGCGGCCACCATGTTTATGCCCAGAGGACCGCATAACGGCAGCTCAAAACGTGTTAAGGAAGATATTTCCGCTTCACAGAGTGTCCGTGAACGAACGGTGTACATCTTGCGAAATGGAGATGCTGTTCCGGTCAGCATCAAGACCGGTCTTACTGACGGTACGCGCACAGAAGTGATTTCTGGTGACCTCAAAGATGGCGATCAGGTAGTTGTCGATCAGCAGCGCGCTAAGTCTTGAGGAGACCGTCATGAGTGAAACACCGCTCATTGAATTTCGCGGCATCGGCAAGCGATACGGTACCGGTGAAGCGGCCTTTGTCGCCTTGCATCACATTGATCTGCAGATTCAGCAAGGCGAATTTGTCGCCATTATGGGGCCGTCCGGCTCGGGCAAGTCGACCGCGATGAATATCGTTGGTGCGCTTGATCGTCCATCGTGGGGCGAGTACCTCTTTGACGGCGTGCATGTTGAGAACCTGACAAATGATGAACGAGCACTACTGCGCCGTCGGTGGATTGGTTTTGTTTTTCAAGGATTCAATCTCCTGCCGCGCGCAACGGCAATGGAAAACGTTGAACTGCCGCTGCTTTACCGAGGATTGAAGCGTGCCGATCGTCAACGTTTAGCGGCTGCAGCGCTCGAACGCGTTGGGCTCCTTGAGTGGGCACACCATACGCCGGCAGAACTCTCCGGCGGTCAACAGCAGCGCGTAGCAATCGCCCGAGCGATTGTCATCAAGCCGAAGCTGCTGCTTGCTGACGAACCGACGGGCAGTCTTGACAGTTCGCGCAGCATCGAGATTATGAAGCTCCTCAGAGATCTCAATGAAGAAGAGGACATCACGATCGCTCTCGTTACGCACGAACCTGATATGGCGGCATTCGCAAGGCGACACATTCTCTTTAAGGACGGCAAACTGGTGGACGATGACCATGGAGCCAAGCTTGACTTCAAGGGAGAATCAATGTGATTTGGAATGCATTTCTTCTGGCTATTCGTCAGATCTGGCGCAATCCGCTACGCAGTCTCCTGACCGTCTTGGGGGTTGTGATCGGTGTGGCTGCTGTCATTACGATGGTGACGATTGGCAATGGCGCATCTACTGCCATCAAAACGGAAATTGAATCCTTCGGCAACAACCAGCTGATGCTTCGGCCAGGCATGCGTTTGGGGCCCGGGCAGAAAGTAGGGGCACCGAACTTTCGTCTTGATGACGTGACAGCACTGCGCACTCAGCTCGCCGGTATTGAGGCAGTAGCGCCGCAGGTCTCCAAGTCAATGACTGTCGTTGCCAACGGACGGAATTGGCAGACGAGCGTGGTCGGCACCAATACGGATTACTTTACGATTGACAACCGGACGTTTGAAGATGGCCGTAATTTTGAGGAGGCCGAAGAACGAGCGGGCAGCGCGGTTTGTGTCATTGGATCGACTGTAGCAAATGAATTGTTTGGCACAACGCCAAATGTTGTTGGCCGGCAGATTCGAACCGGCGGCTTCTCCTGCCGCGTGATCGGATTGCTAAAGACCAAGGGAACGGCTGCCATGGGGGGAGATCAGGACGATCTGCTCGTTATGCCGCTGAAGTCAGTGCAGCGTCGCATTCTCGGTGATAACCGAGTGTCGGCACTCCTTATTCGCATCAATGCGGATAGTGACAGAGAGCGTTTGAAGACTGCAGTTAAGGATTTGATGCGTGAGCGCCGTTCCCTTTCGTCAGGTGATGACGATAACTTCCAAATCATGGATACGGCAGAAATTGCGGCAAAAGTGGCTTCTACTACTCAGATTATGACGACCTTGCTGGCTGCGGTGGCAGGAGTGAGTCTCCTCGTCGGCGGTATCGGCATTATGAACATCATGCTGGTGTCCGTGACGGAGCGCACCCGTGAAATCGGCATTCGCTTGGCAATCGGGGCGCTTGGCAGAGAAGTGCTTATGCAGTTTTTGATTGAAGCTTTGATGCTTGGATGCTTGGGCGGCATCTTGGGAGTTTTGGCAGCGCTTGGCGCGTCCCGACTCTTTTGCACGCTGATGAATGTGCCTTTCGTTTTTGATCCGGGTATTAATCTGCTCGCGTTCACGGTATCGGCACTTACCGGCGTCGTATTTGGGTTCTTCCCAGCTCGCAGGGCAGCAAAACTCGATCCTATAGAAGCCGTGCGTCACGAATAGTGCTGATTATGTAGTCAAAAGAAAAGCTCCGACTTGCAGTGCGGAGCTTTTTCATATGACGAACCGGTGATGTGTGGTGTCGCTTCGTTGCCTTCCGTTTTAGAACGGGACGTCTTCATCCAGTGAGTCGATGGGCGCCGATGCGGCGGCAGGTGAAGCCTGTGGCTGCGGGGCAGCAGCCGGAGAACGAGGCGCTGCGGGGCGAGGTGCGGATTCAAAGCCGTCGCCGGCAGGGACGTAGCCACCGCTCGGGCCGCCTTGACCACTGCCGTCACGGCCACCAAGAAGCTGCATATTTTCGCAGACCACTTCGGTGGTCCAACGGTCGTTGCCGTTCTGATCAGTCCACTTGCGGGTGCGCAGGCGGCCTTCAACGTAGACAGAGCGCCCCTTTTTGAGATAGTCGCGGGCGATTTCTGCTGTACGACCGAAAAGCACAACGCGGTGCCATTCCGTTTTCTCGGTGAACTGACCGTCACGGTTCTTGTAGCGACGGGAGGTGGCGAGACTGAGGGTACAAATTGCTGTACCGCCATCGGGTGTGTAGCGGACGTCCGGATCTGCGCCCAAATTGCCGAGAAGAATAACCTTGTTGACGGAAGCCATGATTCTTACCCAAAACTAAAGCTAAAAAAACAAAAATTATTTAATGACTTCGCCGGGCTCTCGGTTCGGACGGGCAGGTTCCTGCAGCCCAAACGATGAGGCGAACCAAATAAGCATAGCAAATGCACAGACGAAGAAGACCGCTTCGGGCCCGAAGTGCTGTGAAATTGCACCGCCGAGCGCGCCGCCGACAAAAAGCCCAATATTCTGTGTTGTATTGTATACGCCCAATGCAAGCCCTCGGTCAGCTGCCGGAGCAATTCGAGAGACCAGATTTGGCAGTGTGGCCTCTAGTACATTGAAGCCGATGAAAAAGATGCCGAGAAGGAAAGCAATTTCCCAGATGGAATGAATGAGATATGCAAAGAGCACAAAAGCTACAGTGAGAAATCCAATCATGAAGCGCATGACTCGGACAACAGCTTGCTTCTTTTCACCAAAAATTAATGGCGGAGCCATAAGAGCGAAACCAGCGATGACCGCAGGCAGATATACCCACCAATGATGCTCACTTGGCAGCCGCATGTAGACGAGCCGTGTTGGAATAACCACGAAGATGGCGGTGAGTACTGCATGAAGCACGAAGATGCCGATATTGAGGCGGACGAGCTGAGGATCACAAACGACCTTCCTCCATGATCGATGTTCATTTTTTTCATCGATGGCTGACTGGGGTGCCGGAGGAACAACGAATTTGACAACCAGGACAGCAATCAGGGCAGAAATGCCAGTAAGTGTGAAAAGCCCTGAAACCCCCCATAGCTTTGTGAGCGGTGGCGAAATAAGGAGAGAAAGAGCAAAGGTAAGGCCTATAGAGGCGCCGACCATGGCCATTGCCTTAGTGAGGACCTGTACGCGTACGCTGTCTGCGATGAACGCGGTAACGGCGGCGGAGATAGCCCCTGCACCCTGCAGCATGCGCCCTAGCATAACGATCCAGATGTTGGCGCCCGACGCAGCGAGGAAACTGCCGAGTGCAAAGATGATGAGTCCGAAAATGATGACGGGTTTGCGGCCAAGTCGATCTGAAGCAACGCCAAAAGGAATCTGGAGCAGACCTTGAGTGAGGCCGTATATGCCTAAGGTAATGCCGACAAGCGTTTCGCTGTCACCGCCAGGCAGCTCTCGTGCATAGACGGCAAAGACCGGCAGAATAATGAAGAGCCCGAACATGCGCAGCGCAAAAATACTCGCGAGCGAAAAACTTGAGGTTCTTTCCTGCGGCGTCATATGGGCGGCGGAGCTAGCCATGAGAAAACTCTTTGGATGGGCAATGGTTTGGGCATCGGCTGCTGAAGCCGACATTCTTGTGACGTGCGGCGGTTATAGTCCTTAGGAGTTTCCGCTTTCTTAAATTTCCCTGCCATGACAACTTCCGGCACTATCGAGGTGCGAGGTGCGCGCACTCACAATCTGAAGAATATTTCTCTCGGACTGCCTCGCGGCGCATTTATCGTCGTCACGGGACCATCCGGGTCAGGCAAGAGTTCGCTTGCCTTCGATACGCTTTACGCAGAAGGCGAACGACGCTATGTCGAGAGTCTATCGCCACGGGCCAGACAATTTCTGGAACAACTCCCGCGTGCTGATGTCGATGTGATTGACGGTTTGCCGCCGGCTGTAGCTATTGGCCAGACGACAGGCGGTTTGCATCCCAAGAGCACAGTGGGAACTTTGACGGAAATCGATGACCATTTGCGGCTCTTATATGCCCGTGCGGGTACTGCATATTGCCCACGGCACGGATTGCCGCTAAAAGCCGAGTCTGTGGCGTCAATGACGGACAAGGTGCTGTGTGATGCGGTGAATCGTCGGATTGCTGTTGCGGCGCCAATCGATCTGGGCATGGAATTTTCGGCAAAGGCATTTCAAGCGCTTGCCGCAAGGTTTCAGACTGAAGGGTTTCAACGAGTACGTATTGACGGTCAAGTAATGCATCTCGATGACATCAGCGGCGGTGAACTGCTTGGAGAAGGGGCACATGTTCTGGAGTTGATCGTTGACCGTCTGCGTGTCCGCGGAGATGTTCGCGAGCGCATTGCACAGAGTCTCGAAACAGCGCTAGAGCGAGGCGGTGGGCGTGCCGTCGTTTTTGATTTGGATGGTGAAAGTGAAAGCTGCGACGTTTGGGAGAGACGATTTTCATCAAAAAACGCTTGTCCGCTCTGCGACTTCGCGGCTGGTGAATTGGAGCCGGGCGACTTTTCTCGGTTCAGTCGGCGCGGGGCCTGTCCGCATTGCGGCGGAACAGGATTAGTGGATGTGCTTTTAGCAGAGCGGCTGATTGTCGATCCCTCCAAATCGCTCGCCGGCGGGGCCTTTGCAGGGAACCCGTCCTCAACTTGGCGTCAGATGCTGATGCAAACGGCAGCCGCTGCTGGTTTGGATGTTGATGCGCCGTGGCGGCAGCTTCCTGAAGCGGCGCGCCGCGCTTTGCTGGATGCTGTTCAGGGGGCAATAGAGGCATATTTGCGCGATGCTACGCCTTCCGAGAAAAAAGTTCTTTCAGCATTTATGACGCAAGTGTCTTGTCCAGATTGTGATGGTTCTGGACTGGGCATTGTGGGCAGAACCGTGCGGCTTGACGGACAGCGTTTTCCAGAGCTCCAGGCGCTGTCTATTAAGGATGTGGCACTGAAGCTTGCCAATCTGCAATTGGAGGGCGTCCGTGGTGAGATCGTTGCTCGCGCTGCGGCAGGTGCAAGGTCAAAACTCGCTTGCCTTGAAAATCTGGGGCTTGATTACCTCACACTTTCACGTCCCGGACGAACATTGTCGGGCGGGGAATTGGAGCGTATTCGACTCGCGGCTCAGCTTGGTTCGGGTCTGTCTGGCGTGCTCTATGTGCTCGATGAACCGACAACAGGTCTTCATCCAAAGGATGCTGAAGCCTTGGTGCAGGTCCTTAAACGTTTGCAGGCGCTCGGTAACACGGTACTGGTTGTGGAGCACGATCGCACGGTGATGGAGGCTGCGGATTGGCTCGTTGACATGGGACCGGGAGCGGGAACCGCCGGCGGAGAGGTGATAGCTCAGGGAACATTGGCGGCATTAAAGGCTAATCCTCATTCACTTACAGGTGCATGGCTTTCTGGCCAAGTCCAGAATGCTCTGCCCAGGCGCCATTTCAATGCTGCAAAGGCCGACAAACTTGAACTGAAGGGCGCTGTCGGCCGCAACCTCAAGAATGTGAATCTCACGATTCCAGTGGGAGGACTCACCGTCATTACGGGAGTTTCGGGCTCAGGTAAATCAACATTGATCGTGGATACGCTGCTCCCTGCTCTGAAGGCAGTGGTTCCCAAAGACGCCAAGGCGGCGGGTGCAGGGCTGCCCTTCAGTGAACTTTATGGGGCTGAGTATTTTGATCAGGTGGTAAGTGTTGATCAAGCTCCGATTGGACGGTCGACGCGCTCCAATGCGGCAAGTTATACGGGAGCATTCACGCCTATCCGTGAACTTTTTGCCGAAACGCTTACCGCACGGGAACGCGGGTATTCGGCCTCCCGCTTTTCTTTCTTGAATCATGGCGGTCGATGTGAAGCCTGTGCCGGTGAAGGAGTGGTGCGCGTGCCGATGCAGTTTCTCCCGGACCTGTATGTTCGCTGTGATGTATGCGGCGGAGCGCGCTACAACCGCGAAACATTGGAGTGTCGCTGGCAAGGGAAGTCCATTGCTGAGGTGCTCGAAATGACCGTAGACGAAGCTCGGGATTTTTTTGCTTCGCATCCGCAGATAATGCGGCGTATGGACGCACTCGCTGACGTGGGTCTGGGTTATATCCGCTTAGGACAGAGTACTGCCGACTTCTCTGGCGGTGAGGCGCAGCGACTGAAACTGGCAGCAGAACTGTCTCGATTGAGTTCAAGCCGCACCTTTTATCTGTTGGATGAGCCGACAACCGGACTTCATTTTGCTGATGTAGCCAAGCTTTTAGCGGTACTTCGACGCCTTACTGATATCGGTGCCACAGTTGTTGTGATTGAACACGACATGCAGGTTGCTGCCTGTGCCGATTGGGTAGTTGACGTAGGGCCTGGGGCCGGTGAGGCTGGCGGTGACATTACGGCACAGGGAACGCCGTCTCAGGTCGCCCGCATGAGAAAAAGTCTGACTGCATCTTGGCTGAAGGACGCATTGAAAACACTTAGATCATGAGCGATTGAATCTATGCAGAAGTTATCAATTCAATCCATTTGGAGATGAATGCTTTGTAAGTGAATAACTTCGAAAATTAGATGCAACTAGTTGAATTATAAATAAATAAGTTGTGGATAATTTCGTGGATAACATTTTGGAGGCAGTTCATGCAATTGGGATAAATATCGATTGCAGAACTGCCTGAATGCTTCGTCAGTAAAACTTGCTCAGTCGCTGCTAGCGGGTTTCGCATTCAGTTTTAAGCAGAGACTCAAAGTGCCAAGAATCGCGGCACATATCCTCAATGCCGAACTTGGCCTTCCAACCGAAAAGCTTCAATGCCAATGTCGGATCGCACCAGTTGGCAGCGATATCACCGGCACGGCGAGGCGCAAAATGCAGAGGAATTCGGCGACCGCTTGCGTCTTCAAAGGCTTTAACGACCTCTAGGACGCTGTAACCGCGGCCGCAGCCGAGATTAACTGCAATCCAGCCGGTGTGTGAAATTGCATATGGAAGCGCATCGGTGTGGCCCTGAGCGAGATCCACTACGTGGATGAAGTCGCGTACGCCCGTGCCGTCAGGCGTGTCGTAGTCATTGCCGAAAACATTCAGACAAGGCAGCCTGCCGCTCGCAACGCGGGCGATATAGGGGAGCAGGTTGTTCGGAATGCCGTTTGGATCTTCACCGATGAGTCCTGATGGGTGAGCCCCGATGGGATTGAAATAGCGCAGGCATACAACGCTCCATTCTGAGTCTGAACGGCAAAGATCGGCAAGGATTTCTTCAATGTGAATTTTCGTTCGACCATATGGATTGGTCGCTTCACCGGTTGGCTCCGCTTCAGTGAGGGGAAGATGCTGCGGAGTTCCGTAAACGGTGGAAGAGGAACTGAAGATGAGGCGCTTCACGCCGACAGAGCGCATGGCTTCGAGCAGTTTGATTGTGCCAGAGACATTGTTGTCAAAATACTCAAGCGGTTTCCCGACGGATTCGCCTACCGCTTTAAGGCCGGCAAAGTGAATGACAGCTTCAATATGCTCGTTACGAAGCACTTGTTTGAGCAGCGTCCCATCACGAATGTCGCCTTCAATGAACGTCGGCGTGTGACCTGTAATGCGGCCGATGCGATCGACGACACTTCGATCAGCGTTTGAAAGATTGTCATAAAGAATGGGTTCATGACCGGCTTCCAGAAGAGACACGGCCGTATGGGAACCGATGAAGCCCATGCCTCCTGTGAGCAGTACGCGCATAATCGTCCTTATAGTATGTGGGCGTAAAGGCATTCCGCCAACTGCGGCAGCCTATGAAGACTCACTATTTTCCATCGTGTTATCCCGGGCGGCAACTTCAGCGTTGCCTTCTGCTGTCTCTGATTTTGGATTGCTCATGATTCTGCGCCTTCCAACGCTTCACCATGCCGTCCTGACGACTGCAGTTGTCTTTTTAACTATTTCAACTTCGAGCTGGGCTAAAACCCCCAGTGAGGTTCGCGCCGCCTGCCGTGCTGAAGGGCGTCCTTGTGTTGGATTAGTGCTTTCCGGCGGTGGTGCCCGCGGCTTTGCGCATGTTGGGGTTATCAAGGTACTCGAAGAGTTAGGCGTCAAAATTGACGTTATTGCCGGCACATCAATGGGCTCGATGGTTGGCGGAGCTTATGCCGCCGGATTTACTTCCAAAGCTCTCGAAGACACAGTATTGGAGGTGGACTGGAGCAAGATGCTTGCGCCTCGTCCGCAGCGCGACATCTTGTCTTGGCGGCGCAAGCTTGATGATTACAAGAGTCTGCCTTCTGCAGGGATTGAAATCAGCAACGATGGTACGCCGCGCTTTCCCGATGCTTTTGTGCCATCAGAAGAATTGGATCTTTTTTTGGCACGAAAAACAGCGTCTTCAGCGATGGTTGAAGATCTTTCCATGCTGCCGATCCCCTTTGCGGCACCTGCAACCAATCTTGTTACTGGCAAGCGTGTCGTCATGCAAAAGGACTGCACACTGAGTCAAGCGATGCGTGCGTCAATGTCGGTGCCGGGAGCCTTTTCACCAGCCAAACGGGGCGATGATCTTTTGGTCGACGGCGGATTGGTTGACAATCTGCCGGTTGAGCTTGCCCGAGAAATGGGGGCTGACATCGTCATCGCAGTTAATGTCGGGACCCCGCTCAGCGGGCGAGAGCAACTCAACGATGTGGTCGGTGTAATGTCGCAGATGGTAAATCTGCTGACCGAACAAAACGTTACGGCCTCTCTGGCCAGTCTTTCCGATCGCGATATTCTTATTCGTCCGGAACTGAAGGACTATACGTCCGCAGATCTTGACAAGAGCCGTGAAATCATTGCTGTGGGAGAGGCTGCCGGTCGAGCTGCAGCCGATCGCCTAAAGGTCCTTGCTGTTAGCCGTCAGGAATGGACAGCATGGAACCACGCTCGCACACAGAGCTTCGTCAACTTCGACAGAAGTCCGAAAGTGATTACGGAAATCCGAGTCGCACAGCAAGGGGATGCGGCTGTGCCACCCGAAAGAATTGTTGAGCGTGCGGCCGTACCTTCGGGGCGTGCTGCTGATCGCGAGCGCTTGGATGATGCAGCACGTACGGTGTGGGCCGATGGTTACTTTGACAGTGTTGTTTATCGGTTAGATCCGGGACCTGACGGATCGGCAGCACTCGTTATTGAGCCCAAGGAGAAGCGAGCCGGCTATTCGAGTGTTCGTCTGGGCGGGTCCTTGGAAACGGACTTCGACAGTGTGAGTACCTACAACCTGCTTTTTGCGCACAGTTGGCATCTGCTGAATGCATGGGGTGGAGAATGGCGCAATGAAATTCAGGTTGGCGATAAACAAAGATTTCTTTCAGAGTTCTATCAGCCGCTGGGTACAACCTTGCCGCTCTTTATTCAACCGAGTATCTCGTATGAACGTATGCGCTTTGATAGATATTCCGGTCACGAAGCCGTGGCGCAGTGGAGGAGCACGTTTGTAGATGCCAAAGTGCTTTTGGGCTGGGAACTCGCGCGATGGGGTTATGCCGGCCTATCTACAGGGTGGCTTTCTTCACATACAGATATTGAGATTGGCCGCGATCAGCCGCCTTGGCGGCGAAAGTCAGCTCCCTATATCGGTGCTGAGCTGATGCTTGATACGCTCGACAGCGTGAGTTTCCCGACGGAGGGCATGCGGCTACAGGTGAATGGGAAACGCTCTAATCAAGCCGTCGGACTGACGGAGTCCAATTACATGTTCGGTATTAATGCGCTGGTGCCGTTTTCTGTAGGGCGTTGGACTTCTGTGTTCGAGGGAGAGATCGGGCGTTCTTCAGTCGCTGGAATGTACCAATTGGGCGGAGCAGGACGTATGCCAGGCGTGCCTTATGGCCGGTGGTCAGGCTCGCGGCTGGAGTATGTAAAGGCTTCGCTGATGCGCAATGTTTCCGATTGGATGCCCATTCGCGTGCCGGTGTGGATTGGCGGAGCACTTGAGGCAGGGCGTGCTTGGAATGATGTGCATGGACTGTCGAGCAATGATGAGAATGATCGCGCGTGGGCCAAATCCGTTTCAGCATCGATCGGTGTTGACAGTTTGATTGGTCCCATCTTTTTAGTGGTTGGCCGCACGAAGGGAGAGGGCACCTCTATTTATTTTCGTTGGGGATATAGACAATAGAGAGCAAACGGGCGTCGTTCCAGCCGAACGGCGCCCGTATCTACGATGAATAGCGGCTAGTCTTCTAGACTCCATTTGCCGTGACGCGGCACTTTATCGACGGCAAGTTTTAAGGCTTTGAGCGAGACGTTAATCTCGCCAGCAAAGAGAAGCGCAGAAAGAACGATTAGAAGAACTGCCGCAACGAGGATGCAGCTTTCGAGGATGTGGATGTCAAGATCGAGAAAGCGAGCACTCACGCTGACCGCAACCAGAATGGCTGAAAAGAAAGCCGAAAGCGCAACGGAGAGCATGCCGCGACGCAGCAGCGATGCACGCATGTAGAGAAGATCGATTTCAGTGTCTATTACTGAGCGGATGATGGAATTATCGATGTTGCCTTCGCGTTTAGCCATCAACTGACGAATACGGTTCGTCGCATGGTTGTAGCGATTGGTCATGCAGATCATCAAGAGCCCTACGCCGGAAATTAAGGTAATCGGCGCAAGTGCTAATGAGAGCGAGTCATTAAATTCGGTGATGGTAAGCACGTGACGTCTCCTTAAAGGCCTGGCTCTTTCGTTTTGCCGGGCAAATGATCGATGGCTGTTTCCAGAGCATGAAGCGAAAGGCGAACTTCCAGACTGAAATAAATCGACGAGGCGACAATCAGTGCCAGCGCGAATGCCAACCAGATTGAGGAGAGTGTGACGAAATTGAGGTTCGAAAGGTGTGCGGCAACGTTTGTTGCCACAATGAGGCCCGAGCAGACATCCGAGAGCACGAGGCTCAGCATTGCTCGGCGCAAATAGCGCGAACGACGGAAGATCAAGTGGATTTCGAAATTGAGATCCGGTTCTTTTTCGTAGTCACCGTCTTCACGACGTTTGAGGAGTTGACGCACACGATCGGTCGTGTGGTTGTAGCGGGCAGTCATGCACAGCAGCATGAGGCCGACGCCGGAGATAAGCGTCACCGGTGTAATCGAATTGGTGAGCAAAGCGGCAAAGGAGTCCATGTCAAGAGACCTTAGGTCGGAGGTTTAGGCAATTTACGACTTGTTTATTAGTTTTGTTTTTCAGCGGGGGCAGAGGCCGCATCACGAAGGAAGTCGGCTACCTTTGGCGCAACGATACGTTTGAAATCGTCGGTCGAAATAATGATAGAAACATCGCGTGAGCCAGCATTGAAGGCCAGTTCGCTATAACGCGTGAAGAGTGTCGGATCGCAGATGAGTTCAAGATCGGGATGAAAACTCACAGGCGGTACGGCGCCAAAGATGCAGCCCGTTAAGTCCATTACTTCATCTGGGCTGGCGAGCGAAGCACGACGTCCGCCGACTGCTGCGGCAAGCTTGCTGAGATCGGCTTGCATGTCGGCCGGAAGAACGCCGAGGACATGCTTTTTTACGCCGTTGCCCTTCACGGTGCAGCAAAGCGCTTTAGCGCCCTGACCAAGTTCAGTGCCGCGGATTTCGGCTACCGATTGGCTCGATTGGCCGGCGGCAGGGTGGTGAATGACGCGGAAGTGCGCGCCGCCTTCGGTGAAAAGCGTCGTCAGACGCTCAAGAACGTTGTCGATCATCGCTAAAAATGCAAGAAGGCTCGCCGACGAAGGCATCCGTGGAACGGACGCACAGGTAGGAGAGCCTCAAGAACCAAAAAAGGGGAGGCGCAAGAGTACGCCTATTCAGCCGCAGATGCGAGTGAACTGGCAGAAAAGTTTGTAGACCTCTGCAGGCGTGGGCCACCTAATGTGGCCATAATGAGGTCCTTCGCAATTTTTCGACAATTGAAGATACAACCGACCGAAACTTCCCTGACGCAGATCAAGCTATGGCAAAACCTTTGGAAACATTCCTCTCAGAACCCGGCACCGTACTGGCATTTGATTTTGGGCTTGCCCGCACCGGTGTGGCAGTGGGCAATACCGTTACGCGAACAGCAGAACCGCTCGTTATTCTGGATGCGTCTACCAATGAGTCGCGTTGGCAGAGTATTGAAGCATTGATGTCTGAGTGGAAACCGAAATTTCTCGTTGTCGGCGTGCCCAGACTAGGGGACGGTAATCCGTCAACGCTCACGGCTCGCTGTGAACGTTTCGCCCGTCAGCTTGGCGGTCGTTATCATCTACGGGTCTTTACTGTCGACGAGCGTTTCTCTTCGGTGGAGGTCGCCCAAGGGCGCGACCACATTGATGATCGCGCGGCCGCCGTCATTCTTGAACAGTTCTTCCATGAAGCCGTTACGTTGGCAGAGTGAAGTAGAACTATC
>ERZ824480.785-NODE-785-length-34543-cov-7.435195_pt1 | contig 34543 bp, 27 predicted proteins | sample MGYA00519861_ERZ824480 | MGnify/ENA primary metagenome ERZ824480 (study PRJEB31778, sample SAMEA3449152) | human gut metagenome | biome: human gut; feature: human-associated habitat; material: faeces | place: United Kingdom | collected 2010/2012 ... | reverse complement strand
CCAACGACCCCGAGATTACAAATCACGTGCTCTGGCCAACTGAGCTAAAGAGGCGATACTTCTAAAAGCAGCCGTTTCGTCACCACGGCGAAACGGCTGCAAATTTAGATATTATTTCTTACATACCAAATTTATCTACCGTTTTTTTTATTTGGCTCTGATTTTTTCTTTGAATTTAACCAGTTGCTTCTCCAAAGCCTCAACACAATCGTCTATCGCCCCTTCGAAAGTATCGTTTATTTTATCAGCGAAACATTCCCCGTTCTTCACGGACAACATTATACTGGCCTGCTTGTTCTTCACCGTCTCAGGCTTAACCACCTTCAATGTAACCTCTGCCAATATAATACCATCGAAGTATTGCTCCAATTTAGAAACTTTCTTCTGAATAAACGCCTCCAACTGTGCAGTTGCGTCGAAATGAATTGCTTGAATTCTAACGTCCATAATAACCTCCTTCTTTTTTTGCTCTTGGATGAGCATGATACACTTTTTTTAATTCTTCAAAGGTTGTATGCGTGTAAACACTGGTAGACGCTAAACTGCTATGACCTAATAAATCTTTCACAGCGTTCAGCTCGGCTCCGTTGTTTAACATACTCGTTGCAAATGAATGTCGTAACACGTGTGGACTTCGTTTCGCCAGCATGGGTATCTCCGACAATTGCTTTTTTACTATATTATAAACAATCCCCGTTGACAACTGGTTCCCGTTCTTTCGAACGAAAAACCATTCACCGGCTGCTTCAACCTCACGATCACGGACTTCCGTGTATGCAAGCATTAAGTTTTTTAAACCCTCCGCAAAAGGAATCAACCGCTGCTTGTTCCGCTTTCCGGTAACCTTGACCTGCATCGCCTCATAATCCACATCCACGTTTCGTATGCCGATTAACTCTGAGCGGCGCATCCCGGTATCGTATAGCATCTCAATGACCAACCGATTCCTCACACCTTCAAAATCCTCATCAAATCCGTCCCCGTCCAACAACGCCTCCAACTCGCTATCCTTAATAAAATAAGGCAAGGGTTTCTTCGTTTTCGGACCGCTCACCAATCTCAACGGATTCGCGGAGACAATCCCCCGTTTCATGAGAAACTTAAAAAAAGATTTCAAAGAACTTAATTTCCGGTTTACCGATACGGGAGAAAGCTTCTCGTCCATCAAACTGACGATCCAGCTTCTCACGAAATCCGAGTCGATTTCCCCGGGGTTGAATACACCTTCTCGATGCTCTCTTACATACCTCTGGAATTGGTCCAAATCTTTCGAATAGGCACCAATCGTATAATTGGAATAGTTCCGCTCATACCGGAGATAGTTTAGAAAGTCATCGATCAGCATATTCTCGTTGCATCAACATTCATGCAACGAAAATAGGAATAAGAATTCAATAAAACAAGCCCGGAAGCTATAATTATTCTTCTACTTGTTGCAAATGCTGTACATAGATAGCACGCATAGTCTGCTTTCTCTTCGTAACAGACGGTTTCTCGAAAGCCTGACGGCCTCTCAATTCCTTGACTACACCTGTTTTCTCGAACTTTCTCTTGAATTTCTTAAGCGCCTTCTCGATGTTTTCGCCTTCTTTTAATGGAACTACGATCATAATTTAAATTGTTATATTGTTTAATTATTTATATCCTCAAATTGAGCGGCAAAATTACTGATTGTTTCGGGATTAGCAAAACTTTCAGCGATTATTTTTATAAAAGATGCCTTTCTCCGTAATTATAGCCGTGATTAGCTCGTGGGGAGTAATGTCGAAGGCGGGGTTGTAGACTTTTACGTCTTTCGGGGCCATACGCCTTGAATACCACATCTCGGTGACCTCATCGGGGTTACGTTCCTCTATTACAATGGAATCGCCGTCCGGGCACGAGCTATCGATGGTGGATGTCGGGCCTAATACATAGAAGGGGATCTTGTAATGCCGGGCCAAGATAGCCACTCCGGACGTGCCGATCTTATTCGCCACGTCGCCATTGGCGGCTACACGGTCGCAACCTACGACCACGGCTTGCACCCAGCCTTTCCGCATGACGATAGAGGCCATATTATCGCAAATCAGCGTCACGTCCACGCCGGCCCTGCTTAGCTCATAGGCCGTGAGCCGGGCGCCTTGCAACAAAGGACGGGTCTCGTCGGCGAAGACCTTGAAACCATAGCCTCTCTCCTGCCCCAGATAAATCGGCGCCAAGGCGGTGCCATACTCCGAGACCGCCAGATGTCCAGCGTTGCAATGCGTAAGGATTCCCATCCCGGGACGGAGTAGCTCCAGACAGTTCTCGCCGATCTGCCGGCAAGCGGCGGCGTCTTCCTCCCGGATCGCGATCGCTTCCTTATATAATAGCTCTTTCCATTCCGGGACAGACAAGGTTGGATGAGCGACCAATACCCGCTCCATCCGGTTCAGCGCCGCCACCAGATTCACCGCCGTCGGACGGGAACCGGCCAAATACTCCTTGATCTTCCGAAACTCATTCACGAAAACGGATTTCTCCGCCGTATCAATCCGACGGGCGCAGACATAGACACCATAAGCGGCCGCTATCCCGATAGCAGGTGCTCCACGTACCTTTAATTTATAGATGGCATCCCATATCTCCTCGGCAGTGGTAAGGGTCAGATACGCTTCCTTACCCGGCAGCAGAGTTTGGTCCAAAATGATCACACCGTCCGCTTGCTCGTTGAAACGCACGGTCTTTAAATCAGATAGAGTTTGTATCATTCGATATGAATATATTAATAGTTCACGGGACCCAGCGTAGCTTCTATCGCCACCCCTGCGGCGGTAACCGCTATCGCTCCTACGACAAGGCCTGCCGTAGCCCCATGAGTCTCTTTCACGTAAAAGAAATCGCCGGATTGCTGCTGTCCCTCATCGAAATACTGGGGAGCCACGTCGCCGACCTTGATCAATTTCGCCAGATAGAAGTTCCGCTCAAAAGAGGAATGCTTCAAGGGCTTCCCATTGGTCCCTCCGGCGAACAACGTCAGGTAGCTACGGAATCTCAGCGGAGAATCTTCTTCCGTAAAATCCTTCACTCGGATATTTACGGTGGTGTTTGCTTTCGTTGTCATTTGCTCCTTTACATACTCTTCCTTCGGGATCTCGTTAAACGGGAAGTTGGCTAATTGCAAAGGCGTATTGACTAATTTGGAATGCGGCGGGATAAACTCAACGCCCTTCGGCAAACTCACATCACCGGAGAAGGAACCTTCCGAGTAGCTCCACCCGCTGCTGCTCCTATCGCTCCAATGAAAGGAGCTACCGGATGCCACGCTAGAGCTCTCGCCTCTCACCGAGGCCACTTTCGGATCGTAGGTGGTAGCCACGTCATCGATAATCAGCGCCGACCGCCCCCAATCCACATACAAGGGTTCATCCAATTTATTATAAATGGTAATAGTAACCGGGGCGTTCTCTCCCCAGAAACGATAAGAGATACGTACCGTATCGTTTTCCTGCACAAAATCACCTCTCTCATTCTTCTCCCCGACGGGGTCATTCGAGTTCAACATCGAATAATAATAAGAAGAACATGCGCTCAAACCGAGAAGCAGAGCCGCAAAGACAAAAAGATAAAGCAGATTCCTCATGGCACTTCTTATTTGTTTCTACAAAGTTAGCAAATTATTCCTTGATATCTATTGGGTGCCTTATCTTTAACTTGATTTAAAGGGATCGGTTCACAAGGTTGTGGACCACAAGGCTGTGAGCCCATACACGTTTATCATAACCTTTAGCTCTTTTATCCGGAATCCTTACCCTTTTCTCTTTTATATATTGTACCTTTGAAGCTGAAGTATTCATCATCTACCATCTGTTGGACAATCATCCAACAGATGGTAGATGATCGTCCAACAGTTGGTGCATGATCATGCAACGGCTGTTGAAAGATGAATTCTTCTTGAAGAAACCGCTAAGCTCGCCTATAAAAACGAGTAAGCGATCTAGAAAAATCGGACAAAAGATCTATAACCATTTAAACACAGCACAGATGTCAGCAAATTACAAGTTAGTCAGAAATCCCAACCCGAATCCAGAGGAATCCGGGAAGTCATTACCCCTACATCCTCGTTTGGTCTCTTGCGGGACGATACATACGGATGAGTTCATCAGCAGAGCGAAGTCCCGGTCTTCTTTCTCTCCCGCGGATATGAAAGGGATCTTGCAGCTTTTCCAAGACATGATGGTGGACTTCCTCATGTTCGGTTATAACGTGGAGCTAGAGGGGATCGGTACTTTCAGCGTCTCACTGAAAAGCCGGCCCGTGATGGAAAAGAATGAGATCCGGGCGGAATCCATCCATTTCAAGGACGTGAAGTTCAGATCGTCCAAGGAACTAAGAGACCGGCTGAAGACCATGCCGGTGTTTCGTGACGAGTACACGGTTAGCGATCCCGCATATCCCTCCGCCAAGGAATGCGAGCAAGAGGTATTCCGTTATCTGGAGACGAACCCTTTTATCCACCAGAAGAAGTATATGTCGCTCTGCGGATGCTCCAGAAGTAAGGCTTCCCTCGACTTGCGGCGGCTGGTAGAGGAAGGGAAACTGCGGTGGGAAAAGCTGGGTACTTCCCATCTATATTATAAGGTAGAAGAGCCGGTTTCCGGCGAGACAAATCCAAAATAATTCATTAACTTTGCGAGTATTAATGTTGACTAAAATAAAATGCGATGAAAACAAACATTCCTGAACGTATCGCCGCCCTACGGGAGGCTATGAGGCAACAGAAGGTTGACGCTTACATCATACCCAGTTCCGACCCGCATCTAAGCGAGTATCCGGCCGATCGCTGGAAATCGAGAGAATGGATATCCGGCTTCACCGGCTCGGCGGGAACGATCGTGGTCACCGCGGACAAGGCGGGCTTATGGACTGATTCCCGGTATTTCCTGCAAGCGGCCAGCCAACTGGAAGGTTCCGGTATCGAACTCTATAAGTTGGCGCTTCCGGAGACACCGTCTATCACGGAATTCCTCTTGCATGAGTTACACGCCGGACAGGCCGTAGGGCTGGACGGGCAAACCTATAGCGCCGCCGAAGCGAGTGCCTTGGCAAATAAACTAAGCCGTAAAGAAATCAAGCTGGATACCTCGGCCGACCTGATCGAGGGCATCTGGAAGGACCGTCCCGCCGTTCCCGGAAACCCGATATTCGAGATGCCGGAAGCATTAAGCGGAGCCTCCGTGCACGAGAAACTAGACCTAATCAATAACCAGCTGCGGAGCGAGGGCGCCGATTGCTTGATCCTCGCCGCCTTGGACGAGATCGCGTGGACATTCAATATCCGGGGTACGGACGTGACCTATAACCCGGTCGTAGTCAGCTACGCCTTCGTATCGGAGGATGAGAGCGTGCTATTCATCAAGCCGGAGAAGCTGACCGCCGAGATCACCGAGCATTTGAAGAAAGAAGGGGTTACGCTGGCCGAATACTCCATGATCCAGAGGTATCTATCCCGCCTACCGGAAAACAGCCGGGTATTCGTGGATATGAACAAGACGAACGTCTCCTTATACGACGCGATCCCAGGAAGCTGTACGATCGTGGAAGGGATCTCCCCCGCCAACCACTTGAAGAGCATCAAGAACGAGACCGAGATCAAGGGCTTCCAAAACGCCGTGGTAAAAGATGGTGTCGCCTTGACAAAATTCTATATCTGGCTGGAGAAACAAATGGCGGAAGGAGCCCAAGTTACAGAGATCAGCGCCGCCGAGAAGCTGACCGCCTTACGTGCGGAACAACCGCAATACATCATGGATAGCTTCGGCACGATCTGCGGCTACGCCGAGCATGGAGCGATCGTTCATTACTCCGCTACGCCGGAGACGGACGCGACCTTGAAACCGGAAGGATTGCTTTTGATCGATTCCGGCGCACAATATCTGGACGGTACGACGGATATCACCCGCACGATCGCCCTTGGAGAGCCGACGGAGCAGATGAAAAAGGATTTCACCCGTGTGTTGAAAGGTACGATCAGCTTGGCGAAAAGCAAGTTTCCCGCCAGAACACGAGGTTCCCAGATCGATATCCTTGCCCGTAAAGCGCTATGGGATTCCGGAATCAATTACTTGCACGGAACCGGTCACGGTATCGGCCATTGCCTAAACGTACACGAAGGCCCCCAAAGCATCCGCATGGAGGAGAACCCGGTGACCTTGAAGCCCGGAATGGTGATCAGCGACGAGCCGGCCATGTATCGTACCGGCGAATACGGTATCCGTACGGAGAACATGATCTTGGTACGTGAGGACAGCGAAACGGAATTCGGGAAATTCCTAGGATTCGATACGCTGACGCTTTGTTTCATCGACACGAGCTTGATTATCATCCCCATGCTCTCTGTCCGTGAGCACGCTTGGCTGAACAAGTACCACCAAATGGTCTACGACAAGATCAGCCCGTTCTTGAACGAGGAGGAGAAAGCTTGGCTGAAAGAGAAAACAACAGAAATTTAAACAACTAAAAATGGCATTAATTAAATCCGTTCGTGGCTTTACCCCGAAGATCGGTAAAGACACTTTTTTAGCAGACAACGCCACGATTATAGGTGACGTAGAGATCGGTGAAGGTTGCAGTATCTGGTTTGGCACCGTGCTTCGCGGCGACGTGAACTCGATTCGCATCGGCAACGGCGTAAACGTACAGGATGGTTCCGTCCTTCACACCTTATATGAGAAATCGACAATCGAGATCGGCGATGATGTATCCATCGGCCATAACGTAACGATCCACGGGGCGAAGATTTGCAATGGCGCCTTGATCGGAATGGGCTCCGTGGTATTGGATCACGCCGTAGTAGGCGAGGGAGCGATCATCGCCGCAGGTTCCGTAGTACTAAGCAAGACGATCGTCGAGCCGGGCAGTATCTACGCCGGAGTTCCCGCTAAGTTCGTCAAGAAGGTAGATCCCGAGCAAGCGAAGGAGATCAACCAAAAGATAGCCAAGAACTATCATATGTATTCTTCTTGGTATAAAGAATAATAGCATGTATTTGATTATTTGAATTATAAACCATATATTTGTATCTATGAAAAAAGGGACAATAATATGGAGTTAGTAATCTTTCTTGGAGTTGTCGGGATTATTTGCCTAATAGGCTTAATTTACACGTATACCCCTTCAGGCAAAAAGTGGTTACATGAAAAATAATTCAAATAAAGGAATTCAAAACAATAAACACTATTTGTCTCGAAGCGTGAGATGGATAGTGTTTATTTTTATAGTAGGAATCGGAGGGTATCTAACGTTACCCTCCAATTATTATTTGCGTAGAGCGCTTACTCATTTATTACCCAAGATCGATCAATATCCGATTTTCGAGAACCGGGTCGTACAGGCAGGTTCGCCCCGCCCTTGGGAACTATCGGAAGCTTACAATACGAAAAGTATTCCAGAGCGTTATCTTCCCCGGTTTGAGGAACTGGGTACGGTTGCCTATGTAATCATCCAAGACAATCGACTGCTATTCGAGCAATATTGGGAAGATTATTCCCCGGAATCGCATAGCAATTCCTTCTCGATGGCGAAAAGCATCGTCTCGTTAGCGATCGGCTGTGCTATCGACGATGGATTTATCCGCAATGTCGATCAACCGGTAAGCGACTTTTTCCCGGAATTCAAGGGATACGACGGAAAAGCCCTAACGCTTCGCCATTTGCTGACCATGAGCGCCGGCGTGGATTTCGACGAGGCTTACAGCTCTCCTTTCTCTCCTACCACCCAGTTGTATTATGGCGATGACCTACAGGAAATCGCCTTCGGGATGAAAGAGATCGACGAGCCCGGCGTAAACTTTATCTACCAAAGCGGCGTGACACAACTGCTGGGCTTTATCGTGGAGAAGGCTACCGGGGAGAAACTCAGCGATTATGTATCCCGCAAACTATGGACTCCGATGCACGCCGAGGAAAGCGCCCTTTGGAGCCTCGACCGGAAGGACGGCATGGAAAAAGCCTATTGCTGTTTCAACAGTAACGCCCGTGATTTCGCCCGCTTCGGACAATTATTACTCAACAACGGTCAATGGGATGGCCAGCAATTGATCTCTCCCGCTTATCTGGCGGAAGCGACAAGCCCCGATACCCGTCTTGTCTATAAGGATCTCGGCAAACCCAACCATTGTTACGGATTCCAATACTGGATTCTCGATTACAAAGGGATGAAGATCCCTTATATGAGAGGAATCTTGGGGCAATACGTCTTCACGCTCCCGGAAAAGAACGCCGTGATCGTAAGACTCGGGCACAAACGCAGCGATACTTATACCGCCGACCAACATTATCCGGACGATATAAATACATGGTTGGACGCGGCGATGGACTTACTTCAATAAGAATCTATTTATCAAACGATCTAAAAATAAACGCACATGAGAAAAACGATTTTAACGACAGCGCCATTGGCGGCACTCCTATTGCTTTCTTGCGCACAGAAACCCAGTACGCAAAAGCCGGACATCACGTATATGCCGCAACCACCGTTCAATCCGCCGACGTATGTTTGCTACAAGGCCCCCGCTCCTATCAAGATCGACGGAAAGCTTTCTCCCGGGGAATGGGACGCGATACCTTGGACCAGCGACTTCGTGGATATCGAAGGCGACAAACGCCCGGCCCCTCACTTCCAGACCCGGGCCAAGATGACTTACGATGATAACGGAATGTACTTCGCCGTCCTTATGGAGGAGCCGCACGTATGGGCGACCATCACAGAACACGACGCCGTGATCTTCCATGACAACGACTTCGAGATCTTCCTGAATCCTACGAACGACACCCATAATTATCTGGAGTACGAGGTGAACGCCTTGGGTACGGAATGGGACTTGTTCTTAACCCGCCCCTACCGGGATAATCCGCAAGTATTGAATAACTGGGAGTTCGCCGGAATGAAATCCGCTGTTTATGTGGACGGTACACTGAATAACCCGAAAGACACGGATAAATCATGGAGCGTAGAGGTATTCATTCCTTGGACTTCCGTATTCCAAATGGACAGAGGAAAAGAAAAGCCGGAAATCGGCGAGCAGATCCGTGTGAACTTCTCCCGTGTGGAATGGACAACGGACGTGAAAGACGGTAAATACGTGAAAGTCCCTATCCAAGGAGAGGATAAGATTCGCGAGTACAACTGGGTATGGGCGCCTACCGGGGTAATCAATATCCATATGCCCGAATACTGGGGTTATGTACAAATATCGGATAAGATAGCGGGAGAAGGTGAGACTCCTTTCGTAAAACATCCTTCGGAGGAGACGAAATGGATCTTGCGTAATTTATATTACCGTCAGAATGAGTTCGCCGCGACCTTCGGGCATTATGCTGATAACATCAACGACTTGAAGGCAAACGAGCTATGCCCGCAAGAGATCGCCAATCAACTGGAAATACATACGACACCTTCTATGTATGAGATATCGCTACCCACATCGGACGGTACGGTATGGAATATCCGGCAAGACGGTCTGGTATGGCCTAAAAAGAAATAACACAATTTATTAATCAACTTACATATCATGAAACAAAACAATTTATGGATAGCGGCCTTGGCTTTAGGCATCACGCTATCGGCTCACGGACAACAAAGCGGTGGAGGCATCTCACCCACGATGTTGCAGCAAATCAAACAGTCTTATCAGGGAACGCCGGCCGATAAGGCGATCCGTAACGCGATCACCAATAACGACATCAACAAGCTTGCCGTTAATGGGGAGAGCAAGAACAATTTGGATACTTACTTCTCCAATAAGGTAGAGAGCAAAGGGATCTCCAACCAACGTTCCTCGGGCCGTTGCTGGCTTTTCACGGGATTGAACGTATTCCGTGCGCAGGCGATCCATAAATACGACATGGGTGAATTCCAATTCTCCCAGAATTATTCTTTCTTCTGGGATCAATTGGAGAAAGCGAACCTTTTCTTACAGGGCATCATCGATACTCGTCTGAAACCGATGGACGACAAGATGGTGGAATGGCTGTTCAAGAACCCGATCGGAGACGGAGGGCAGTTCACGGGTGTCTCCGATATCTTGACCAAGTATGGTGTGGTTCCCGCCGAGGTCATGGTAGAGACCAACAGTAGCAACAGTACCGGACGCATGAGCAACCTGATCGGATTAAAGCTGAAAGAATACGGCTTGCAACTTCGTGACCTGTCTACGACCAAAGGCACGACCGTAGCGGATCTGGAGAAAAAGAAAACAGAGATGCTAGGTACGATTTACCGTATGCTCGTATTGAACTTGGGAGAGCCGCCTACGAAATTCACGTGGACTCGCAAAGACGCTAAAGGGAATCCGGTAGAGACGAAGGAATATACGCCTCAGTCCTTCTTCCAAGAATATATCGGGGACGATTTGAAAAACAACTATGTCATGTTGATGAACGATCCGAGCCGCGATTATTATAAGCTGTATGAGATCGATTACGACCGCCACGCTTACGATGGCAAGAACTGGACTTACGTAAACCTTCCGATCGAGGATATCAAACAAATGGCTATCGCTTCCATCAAGGACAGCACCATGATGTATTTCTCTTGCGACGTGGGCAAGTTCTTCGATCGTGACAGAGGTATTCTGGATGTAAACTTCTACGATTACGGTTCACTGATGGGTACGACTTTCGGCATGGATAAGAAACAACGTATCCAAACATTCGCCAGCGGTTCCTCACACGCCATGACCTTGATGGCTGTTGACCTCGACGCGAATGGAAAGCCGAAGAAATGGATGGTTGAGAATAGTTGGGGCCCCGGAGCGAACGCCGGCCACCTCATCTTGACAGACCAATGGTTTAATGAGTATATGTTCCGTCTGGTAGTCAACAAGAAGTACATCACGGATCAAGTAAAAGAGATCTTGAAACAAACACCGACTCGTCTTCCCGCTTGGGACCCGATGTTCGCTGAAGAGGATTAAAATAAAACACGGATGAGATAGACAACGCGAATCGTTCAAACCAATCCGTACATCTATCTCATCCGTATTCCATTGCTATATCAAAAGAGTCTGGGCATACAATCACTCGAATAGCAAACCCGGCTTTATCTATTAACGGATATGGATTTGCCGCAAGATTTGATCCGTCGCTCCTACACTGTTTTTCACAAAATCACCGGCAGCTTGCCCGGAGGTTTCCAAGGCTGTCGGGTCGGTCAATAACTCGTCCATCTTCGTTCGGAAAGAGGAATCGTCTGTGATGGAGAAACCACCACCTACGGCGATCAGATCCTTCGCCTCCTTAAACTTATGGTATCTCGGGCCGAATAAGACCGGCATCCCATAAACGGCGGCTTCCAACGTGTTGTGGATACCCGCTCCGAAACCACCACCGATATAAGCGATCTGTCCATAGCGATAAATGGAAGATAAGAGTCCGAAACTGTCGATGATCAAGCAATCCTTATCGGCCAGATCATCCTCATGCGCCTCCGATAGACGGACGGACGGACGTTTTAGCATCGCCTCGATAGAAAGGAGATGTTCCCGGTGAATCTCATGCGGGGCGATAATCAACTTCATCTCCGGATGCTCATGGAAATAAGGGATAAAGATCGCCTCGTCTTGAGGCCATGAACTGCCGGCCACCATCACGATCGGCCTCTTACCCTCCTTGCTTTCCAAGAAACGTTTGATAAACGGAAGCTCACGAGCTTGCTTACGGACATCCAACACCCGATCAAAACGGGTATCGCCGGTCACCGTCACATTCGTGATACCGAACTCGTTCAAGAGTTTCATCGAACGCTCGTCCTGAACAAAAAGATGATTAAAATAAGATAGCATCTTCCGGTACGGCTTTCCGAACCATTGGAAAAATAGCTGGTCGGGGCGGAATATAGCGGAAATGATATAAACCGGTATTCCCCGCTTCCGCAACTCACGCAAATAGTTCCCCCAAAACTCGTACTTGATAAATATGGCGATCGCCGGGTTCGCCAAATTCAGGAACTTCTTCACCCGGAAAGGCGTATCGAAAGGAAGGTAGCAGATCACGTCCGCTCCCTTGTAATTCTTCCGTACCTCATAGCCAGAGGGAGAAAAGAAAGTCAGCAACACCTTATACTCCGGATGTTCCGCCTTGATCTTCTCGATCATAGGGCGCCCTTGCTCGAACTCGCCCAGCGAGGAGGCATGGAACCAGATGTATTTAGCGTTCCGGTCGATCTTCTCACGAAGTATGGAATTTGTTTTCCATTGCCCGAATCGCATCAGTCTCGCCTTTTTATGGAAAGGCGAGATCAAAGCGACTACAAAAGCGTAGAGATGTATTGCTAAACTGTACATGATTATTTTAATATCTCGATAGCCCGTTGGATACGGCGGATAGACTCCTCTTTACCTAAAGCCTCGGTGATATCAAAGATGCCGGGGCCCTTGCCCTCGCCAACCAAGGCCAGACGGGCGGCGTTCATGATATTCCCCAAATGATATCCCTTGCTCTCGATCCAAGCCTTGCACTCGTTCTCGGTACCTTCTACGTCGAACGGCTCACGGGCACGCAATTGCTCGATAAACTCACCCAATTGAACAGCGGAATCCTCTTTCCAGCGTTTCTTACGGGTTTTCTCATCGTACTCCGTCGGGGCGATAAAGAAGAAAGAACAAAGATCCCATAACTCACTCACGAAATTGACACGGCCTTTCATCATGCCGACTACTTTCTCTACATAAGCATGGGTAGTCTGGATACCATGGCTTTCCACGATCGGCAAGAATAGGTCAGCGATCTCCGTATTACTCTTCTCCAGCAAATAGTGATGGTTAAACCATCTGCCTTTCTCATAATCGAACTTAGCGCCGCTCTTGCTGCAACGAGACAGGTCGAACAAACGGATCAAATCATCCATGCTCATCACCTCTTGATCGTTACCCGGATTCCAACCCAGCAAAGCAAGGAAGTTTACGACAGCCTCGGGGAAGTAGCCACTCTCACGATAGCCCGATGAGACATCACCCGTCTTCGGATCGTGCCATTCCAAGGGGAATACAGGGAAGCCCAGACGATCACCGTCACGCTTGCTCAACTTACCATTACCTTCCGGTTTCAACAGCAACGACAGGTGGGCGAAACTAGGCATCGTATCTTCCCAACCGAAGAAACGATATAATAATACGTGAAGCGGCGCGCTCGGCAACCACTCCTCACCACGGATCACATGGGTAACCTCCATTAAATGGTCGTCCACGATATTCGCCAAGTGGTAAGTAGGCAATTGGTCGGCCGATTTATATAATACCTTATCATCCAAGATAGAGGAGTTGATAACGACCTCGCCACGGATCAAGTCGTTCACGTGGATATCCTCATTCGGCTCGATCTTGGCACGAACTACGTACTGATGACCTGACTCGATCAGGCTCTGAACCTCTTCCGGAGAAAGCGTCAACGAGTTGCGCATTTGCGAACGGGTAGAGGCGTCGTATTGGAAATTGGCGATCTCCTTCCGTTTCTCCTCCAACTCGGCAGGCGTATCGAACGCTATATAAGCATGGCCATCGTTCAGCAATTGATCGACATACTTCTTGTAGATCTCACGACGCTCGCTCTGGCGATACGGACCGTAGTTGCCGCCGAAGCTCACGCCCTCGTCGAACTTGATACCCAGCCAAGTCAAGGCCTCGATGATATAGTCTTCCGCCCCGGGAACGAAGCGTTGGGAATCCGTATCCTCGATACGGAGAATCATATCACCGCCATTCTGTTTAGCGAATAAATAGTTGTATAAAGCCGTGCGGACACCTCCGATATGCAGCGCTCCCGTAGGACTAGGTGCGAAGCGTACTCTTACTTTTCTTTGAGTCATAATACTTACATTCTATAATAATGCGGCAAAAGTACGCCTTTTTTTCCGCTTAGTGAAGTTTTTTACGTATATTTCGGACGCTAAATGAGAACGCATATGAAACAAAAGAATTACAATATACCGACCGTGGTCTACTTCGTCGTGGCCGCGTTACTTATCGCCTACTTCTTCCCCCGGGAGGGAAAATTCCGTTATCAGTTCTATGAAGGCAAGCCTTGGAGGTACGGATTGCTCACCGCCCCGAGCGATTTCCCGATCTACAAGACCGACGACGAGGTAAAAGCGGAGAAAGACAGCGTACTCCGTAAGTTCGAGCCTTATTACCGCATGAACCCCGACATCCAGAAGCAAGAGGTCGAGAAACTGCGCACCAATTACAATAACGATAATAACCTGCGAAGCAAGGTATCCCCCGCTTACATGCAGTATGTCGAGAGCAGTCTGATTAATTTATACAAGAACGGTATCATCTCGTCGCAGGATCTGGACGAGCTACGGAAAGAGGAATACGTACGTGTCAACCTCTTGGAGAACGCCGTCGCACAGCCCCGGTACGTGAGCGACTTTTTCACCGTGCGCACCGCCTACGAGTTCATTATCAACAACTGCCCGCCGCGGCTGGACAAATCGATCCTGCAATCGTGTGACATCAATAACTACCTCACCGAGAACATATCCTATGCCGCCGACATGTCCGACAAGATCAAGGAGGATATGCTACAGAGCGTATCTATCGCTAACGGTATGGTACAAGCCGGAGAGCGTATCGTAGACCGGGGCGAGATCATCGACAACCATACCTACAACGTGCTCCGTTCCCTAAAGGCCATACACGAGGCCAAGACGGGGGGCACGCAGACACAAGGCATCATACTGGCCGGGCAATTCGTGCTCGTCTTCGGACTGATGTTCTGTTTCTGGCTCTACCTATGGTCTTTCCGCTTGAAGATATTCCATAACCGGAAGAACGTGCTATTCTTGCTCCTCTGCATATTCGTGAGTTGCATCTTTACGGAACTATGTGTTACCTATGCGTTATTCAACGTATATATATTACCGTTCGCCATCGTACCGATCGTGGTACGTACCTTCTTCGACTCCCGGACGGCGCTTTTCACGCACCTTATCATCGTGCTGATCTGCTCGTTGATGGTACCTTTCCCGCATGAGTTCCTGTTGCTACAAACCATAGCGGGCATGGTCGTGACGTTCAGCCTGAGAAATCTTAGCGAACGCTCGCAACTGATCCGGTGCGCATTCTTCATCTTCCTCTCGTACGCCATCAGCTACATGAGCCTCACGTTGTTCCAAGAGGCGAACCTGAATAAGATCAATTGGATGATGATGCTCTATTTCGGTATCAACTTCATCCTTGTCATGTTCACCTATATATTAGTATATATGCTGGAGAAGACGTTCGGCTACGTATCGGACATCACCTTGGTGGAATTGTCCAACATCAACAACCCGATCTTGAAGAAGCTCAGTGAGACCTGTCCGGGCACGTTCCAGCACTCTTTGCAGGTGTCCATCCTCGCCTCCGAGGCGGCCGCCAAAATCGGCGCCAACGCCCAACTGGTACGTACCGGCGCCCTTTATCACGACATTGGGAAGATGAGCAACCCCGTCTTCTTCACCGAGAACCAATCGAGCGTGAACCCGCATAACCAGTTATCGTTCGACCAGAGCGCACAGATCATCATCAGCCACGTCACCGAGGGCGTGAAGATCGCCGAGAAGGCCCTGCTACCCAAGGCGGTTATCAGCTTCATCCGTACGCACCACGGGCGTGGCAAGGCGAAGTATTTTTACAACTCTTTCAAGAACCAATACCCGGACAAGCCGATTACCGACGAGCTATTCACCTACCCCGGCCCGAATCCCTTCTCGAAGGAGACCGCCGTACTGATGATGGCCGATTCCGTGGAAGCCGCCTCCCGCAGCTTGAAGGAACATACCGAAGAGAGTATCAACGCCTTGGTGAACAAGATCATCGACGGGCAGATCGCCGACGGCTTGCTAAAGAGCGCTCCCTTAACCTTCAAGGATGTGGAGACCATAAAGAGCGTATTCGTAGACAAACTGAAAACGATGTTCCATACCCGGATCAGCTATCCGGACTTGAAAAAACAATAGCGAACCAGCATGAACGACCACCTACTCTACTTAGCCTCGACAGGGATCGTAGCCTTTACCTGCCTTCTGGTCAGCGGACTGCTGTTGTCGCTGAAGACCTTGCGGGAAAGCACGATCCCCAAGTACCGGACGGCCTGCAAGTATCTCGCCTTGGCCTCGGCATTGGTAGGCATAGGGCATATCTTCATCTTGTCCTCCGGCACGGACGAGCGAACCATCATGGAGTTGTTCTACTTCCCCATCCTGCTGATCAGTGCCTCGCAAGCGTTGCTGTTCACGTTCCTGCTCACCCTCTTATTCAGGGGAAAGAACGTGACCCGGAGGAATATCCTCCTCCACGCCATGCCTACGATCGCGCTTACCGTAGCCTACACGATCGCTTGTCTCTTCCGGGAGGATGTCCATACGTATCGTTTCGACGTATGGTGGGATAATATTGGGAACCCGCCCCTGCTGATACGTACGCTCACGTGCCTCGTATACCTTGTCCAGCTAGGGGGCTATACGCATTTTTTCTTCCGGGAGCGGGCGATCTATCTAGGTAACCTGAAACAGATACCCCAATCACCCGAGCGACTGGAATTGCGCTGGGTAACCCGTGCCTTCCTATGGGCGCTGGGTATCGGCATCGCCGCCGTGAGCCTCTGTTTCTTCCCGAATAATTACTATAACACGGCGGTCAACTTCGTGTTCGCCCTCTTCTACGCCTCGGTATCGATCCACTACGCCAACTACCATTACACGTACGACCAACTATACCTGCGGCTCAACCTCGCCCCGCAAGCCAACGCCGATACCGATCCCAACCGGATGGACCTAGAGGATCTGATCGGCGGGTTGCTGGAAATCGAGGAGGACGAGTTGTTCCAGCAAGCGCAAAACTATATGGCCAGTTCCTCACCCTTCCTCAACCCGAATTTCAGCCGGCAAGACCTAGTACGTGCCCTCGGTACTAACGAGAAGTATCTCTCCACCTCCATCAAGGACAAGCTGAACATCACGCTCAAGGAATACATCGACCGCTACCGGGTCAACCACGCCCGTACCGAGCTGTTGATGCCGGGCGACAGCCGGAGCATGGAAGAGATCGCTGTCGGCGCGGGCTTCACCAGCTCCCGCACCTTCTCGCGTATCTTCCAGAAAATACTGGGAGTCACCCCCGCCCAATACCGGCGGCAGGCGCAACAATGAGCATTTTCACTTACCACCCTCGCCGTCGACTGTCAATAACGACACGAACTCATCGATACCGATAAGTTCCACTTTCGGGAAATCAATCGCATGAAGCACATCAAAATGATGATCTTGACTGACTATAAAGGAAGCGTTCGCAGCGATGGCGCAATCCACGAACTTATTATCATCCGGATCCGCCTGTATCAAGTTAAAACGAAAGTGGCAATTCGTATCCAACACTACCCGCCTCATCGCTGTCCGTTATAAGGGATACGCATATGCTCATTCTTCCATTGATCTATCACTTGGTCGTTTAGCTTGCCGCTATCCCACAGCTTATCGATCGCTATCTCTGCCTTCCGGGCGAAATACGCCGAGAGCATATCCTTGATCTCGTTCAAGGTATCATCGCTCTCCACATACGACATCAAGTCCAATATCTCCAATTGAGCCGCGCTAAATACCGTTCTTTCCATTTTCATCCTTTTTTGTTGTTGATACCCCACAAAGGTATCATTTTTCCCAAATCTGTCCTCTTTTTTCCCGGATTTGTCCTCTCATTCTTACCCCGAACCCCGTTCTTTGCCGGCAGTAATCACTTAATAAAGGAATACCATGGCAGAACAAATCATTCTCAACACAGACTTGTACGATAACCTGCTCACCGAGCGCAAGGGCGACTACACCGCCAAGCCGCGCATCACCGGGACATTGTATAACACGGACATCGCCGCCCGCATCGTGGCCGCACGTACCGAGTACCAACACGGCACGATCCTCAACATCCTCGACATGGCCGACAGCCATAAGGTGCAGGCCATCGCCGAGGGCAAGAGCGTGGTGGACGGCGTGGGCCAATACCTCGTCAACGTGCAGGGGGCCTTCGAGGGCGAGAAGGCGCAGTTCGAACCCGGGAAGCACGCCCTCGGCATCACCTACACCATGGGCAAGCTCTTGCGCGAGACCCTCAAGCTGGTGAAGGTGGTGGTGAACGGCGTGGCGGCCGTAGGTCCGGTGATCAATACCGTGACCGACTCCACCTCCAAGGCCATCAACGGGCAGCTCAGCTCCGGCGGAGCCCTCGTGCTGGGTGGCGTGAACCTGAAGATACAGGGTGATGATCCCTCCATCGGTGTCTACCTCACCCCCACCACCGAAGGGGCCGCACCGATGAAGGCACCCGTGGTGATCGCCAACTCGCCCTCGCAGGTGATCGTGCAGATGCCGACGCTGGCCGACGGGCAGTACACCGTGAGCCTCACCACGCAATACAGCGGAAGCCGTAACGTAAAAGAGCCCCGCACCTACACCTTCCCCATCATCCTTATCGTAGGAGAAGGCGGTGGGGGCGACAGCGAGAGTCCGGACGAGATCTGAGGACAACGTTGTCCGGCATGTCCGGACAACGGCTGCCAAGCCTGCCGGACAGGGGCTACCGGACCTGCCGGAAAAAACAACCGATTTATAAACCCTATTATACACATAGAACATGAGAACATCATTACATGACATCCACCTACCGGCAAGGCGAATATTCGCCTTGCTGATCAGTGTCGCGACACTGATCGCCACCCTCCCGACAGCGGCCCGCGCGCAAGCGGAACCTCCCGGGGCACTCGACCTTGCCACCCTGCCGGGCACCCTGAACAATAACTGGTACATCAACCTCGCGTACCTAAACGGCACGTGGGTGTACAAAGTAGGGGCATCCGACACGCAGGCCCCGACCACCGGCACCCCCTTCAACGGTACCATCACCGGCACGATGCCCGAGGTAGGCCGGCAGTTCGTCATACACCCCTCCACCGATCCCGACAGCGTACTCACCTCCGCCGATCCCGACAGCGGCAACCCACCGGCGCTGACGCTGAAAGACGCCGTCATAACCTCAAGTTTCAACCAGCTCTTCTATATCAAGGCCGGCGCGGAACCGACCCTCCGGATCGAGGGGGAGAACCGGATCGAGATCATGAGCGACCTCATCTATAACTTAGGCACGCTCACCCTGACCGTAGCCGATGCGCAGGAGATAAGCCAAGGTATCCTAAACGGATCTCCCGCGGGCACGGGTACGCTCACGGTCTATGCCCAAGCGCCGCTCAGCATCGGCGCCATCTCCAACTTCCAGAATGCCCGGATGCATCTGGACGGAGAGATACATGTCATCAGTAAAACAGGTGGCTCAGCCTTTAAAAACGACAATACCTCGCCGGACGCGATCACGTTCGGGGATAACGCACGGATCCACCTGCAAGCGAACGCGCTCTACACCTATGTAAGCGGCTTTATCGAACTGGATTTCGATACCGCCCCGACCGATGGCCGGACGCTGTCCGTCACCCCGGCAGGCGACGACGAGCCGGCGGCCACCTTCGCGACCGACGGGACCTGCTGGGGTTACGCCTTCCTCGCCGCGGCCGATACGCGGTATACCGCCTCCCTCGACGGCGAGCGGCTATATGCCGGCAGGCGTTACAGCGGGTCTTCCTATAAAGACGGAGACTACCCCTTCTTCCGGACAGACGGGGCATACTGCCGATACTCCGGCGCCACCGCCACCCGCCCCACCCCGCAGCCGCTCGACCTTTCCAAGGACTACGGCTACGGCAGCACCCGCACCGGCATCGACCTCTTCTTCGACCCCGCGGACGGATGGTACTGCGACGAGAAGATGTTCGACGGGACGGTGACGACAAACGGCAGCTCATCCTACATCAACATCCCCGCCACCATCCATGCCGAGGGCGAGGCTACGCTTACGCTGGACAAGGTAAATTTCCAGCTCCCGACGGGCACGGCCCTCACGGTAGCGAGCGGGACGGTGACGCTCCAAAACAACACCTACAACGCCCTCCTGTCCGGAACCCACGCACTCCGGGTAGAGACGGGAGCCACCTGCCTCATCTCGCCGCCCGCCGACCCAGATAACACCTTGGCGCTGACAGCCGCCGAGCAGGCCATCCACCCCGAAGGCGGCGGCACCGTGAAGGGCCTTGTCCAACTCACATGGCCGGAATCTCCGTCTGGCTACATCTACCTCAAACCGGCGGAACCGGCGGAGAATCCGAATGGTCTGACCTTCAATATTACAGGCATGAAGAGCATAGCCACGAACTACCCGCTCTCCTTCTACCTAGAGAATCAGTCGACGGGCTTGAAACAGGAAGGCTACCGCTCCGACGACCCGGGGCAAACCTACCTCAGCACCTTCCCCGCCGCCCATCCCGACGGGCTGACAAGCTACACGGGATTGCGCGAAGTCCCGCCCGTCTGGATCGTGATCGACAAGGAGACGGCCTTCGACGCGAGCATGCTGAGCCAATGGCTGCGCGTCACCGAGAAGGGTGTCCTTACGGTAGGGAAGATAGGAGAAAATGGAGTATTTCCACTGGTGAATGATCTCGAGCTGCAGGACGGCGGGCAGATCCGGTTCGCCGATGACGGCGTGCTAGGACTCGTAGCGGCCCGCTTCACCCACCTCTTCCCCAACCGCAACCAATGGCGGGCTACCACGCTAGCGGCCGATAATGCCGACAAATTAGCCGGCGATGCGGGAACCCCTTGCTACGTACGTACCGGATATCCCGACGCCACCGACCAGACTTGGCAGCCGGCGGATCCCGACAACCTGTATATGCAGTTCGCCGCGGGTGACCCCGTGCTGATCGCCGGCGAAGGCCCGGAGACAGACACGCTGCGCCTCAATTACGGCAATACCTACCTCTTCAAGGACAGCCCCGACTCCCCCGTCGAGCCCACCAGCCCCGCCGAGCCGCTCAACACGGGCGTGTTCCTCTTCAAGGGCAATCGGGCCTCGTACAATGTGGAGATGCGAAACATATACGTCCTCAGCGACGACGGCAGCCGCTTCGAGCTGAAGGACCGGGTTACCCTGCGACCCTTTGAGAGCTATGTCGTGGCCAATGCCGCCACCCAAGCCCTGCTGAAGAGCCTCCGCTTGGACGGTATCGTCACGGGTACGGAGCTGACCGAGATCCCGGCGGACAACAGCTTCCGCGCTTGGACCGCCGACGGACGTTTGCACCTTAGCGCCGACCATGCCGAGAAGGTGGCCGTATACCACGTCAGCGGGACCTTGAAGTGCTATCTGCCGCTCTTGCGCGGCGAGACGACGATCGCCCTTCCTTCCGGCATCTATCTCGTCCGCCAAGGCGGTACAACGATCAAGGTCGTCCTGTAGAGCATACATTATATTATATACACTAAAACAGATACAAATATGAGAACATTCAGATATATCCTATCCTTGCTAGCCGCTACGCTCGTCCTGCTGGCGCAGCCGGCGATGGCGCAAGCCCCGGAGACGAGCACGAAGGCGCAACCTTCCGACCCAGTCTTCCCATACCTCCTCACCATCCAGCAACCCGCCGAGGGAGCGACGCTGGACGTAATGATCATGAACGCCGCCGGCACGTACACCGCCGTATCCTCCGGCCAGACCGTCTACAACGGGACCAAGGTAGACCTCTTCTTCGCCCCGCAGGAAGGCTACCGACTGACGGAAGGCTCCATCACCTACAACGGCAACGCTACGACAGCGGAGACCCTGGCACCGAACGACAAGGGCTACACCGCACAGCGTAGCTTCACGATGCCCGCCCAGCCGGTGACGGTTACCGCCGAGGCCGAGCTTATCCGCTACACGATCACCTACGATCCGGCCGGCGGCACCCTCCCGCAGGGCAGCCCCACCCAATATACCATAGTATCGGACGATCTCACCCTCCCTACGCCGACACACGCCAATACCTACCTCTCCTTCGAGGGCTGGAAAGACGCCGACGGGAATACGGTAGCGACCGTGGCGAAAGGCTCCACCGGCGATCTCTCCCTCACCGCCCAATGGAAAGAGAGCGAGCTGGCAGAGGTGGTAGGAGGGCCGGACGAGACCCGGATCGTCACCACCATCATGACCGCCGATGAGATACTGGCCGCTCTTGCCGCCACATGGCCCAAGCTCACCTTCACCACCGACAGGGGTGCCGCGATAGAGAGCCCGATCTCGTGGAAACTGAAAGACGGCGTAACCCTCGACCTCACGCCCGGCAAGAAGAACCCCTTCATCTGGACAGCCACACCGCTGCCCGACGGCGTGAAAGACAATGGGTACGTGATGTCCGGTACCACGCAGGTCTACCTCGAAGCTCCCCCTATCACACCGGAAGACAACGGCGAGATCACGATAACGGCCGAGAACAAGTTCCAGCAAGACGGTGGTACCGACAACTACTTCAACGGAGAGATCAACGGTGAGGAGGGCAAGACCATAAACAAACTCACCCTCACCCCTCCCGCCGATACCGATATGACAATAAAGCTCAACGGGATAACCTCCGCGACCACCCTCATCAACGGGACCGGGACTGGGAAGACCAACCTCACCTTGAGCGGCACGAACAGCTTGGGCGCAGTCACGATCGAGTCCGGCAACGAATTGACGCTCACCCCCGGCGAGAATGTCGGCGACCTTGTCAACACCGCGGTCACCAACAAGGGCCATTTCACGGATCTTACCGCACGAGTGCCCACCGTGACACTCCCCGGCAACATCACCCTCGAACGGATAGACCCGGCGGCAAGTACCCCGATACCATCCACTGACAGCTACGCGGAGCTTAAGGCCGGCATAACCGCCCCCGAAGGCACCGCCATGGATTTGACGTATCTATGGCAGATTTTCAACGCACAGGCCGGCACATGGTCTACCGCCCCGGATGACTCGCAGCTGCGCAACGCCTCGAATACCTACAGGACGAGAACCGTAGGCCAGTATCGTTGCCTAGTTACCGCAGAGGTAACCGTAAACGTAAACGGCACGCCCACGACCACGACGCTCGCCACGCCCCCGGCTGCCGTAACTCCCGTAACTCCCATAACGCCTCCTACGCCACAGCCCGCTACCTATACCGTAACCCTCCCTGCCTTGGTAGGAGCCTCCACCACCCCTGCAGCCGGAGCGCATATGGTAACCGAAGGCGACGGCTTCTCCTTCACCCTCACCTTGGACGCAGACTATGACCAGTCCGTCCCCGTAGTGACCGTGAACGGAAACGCCCTCACCCCCGATGCAAGCGGCAAGTACACGATCGTCGATATTTCCGCCAACCTGACCGTAGCGATCACCGGTATCGTGAGAAATACCACGACCGGTATCGAGCAAGTGGAAAACGCTACCTTGATCCGTGCCGAGAGCGGAGCCTTGCTGATCCGTACGCCAGTCTCCGTGACAGCGCAGGTGATCGCCCTCACCGGAAACGTAGTCCACACGGTACGGCTTCCCGCCGGAGACAGTCGTGTAGATGGCTTGGCTAGCGGTATCTATATCGTCCGCCTATCCAATGAGATAACGAAGAAAGTGATAATCCGATAGGCAAGGTTTCACGAGTGAGAGCGGCTGTCATCGCCGCTCTCACAAAAAGAGGTTGTTAGAATGCCCATTGTTAGGTTCTTATAGTCGCAGTTATAAGCATCTTACAATGGGCATTCTAGTAACCTTACGATAGGCATCGTAATCAGGATAGGATAAAAGAGGTCGTTTTTAGCGTTCCAATAAGTCCAAGACCAGCTCGAAGCCTTCAGCGCCGCTATAATAAGGATCCGGGACGGGAATAGAATAAAGACAGTCACAAGAATAAACTACCGAAGCATTGTCTAACTGATTCTATTTCGTATATTTGCCATTGAAAACCAGAGACAAAAGAAGGATAAAAATATGACAGCATTAGAACTCAACGCAGAATTATTCCGCCAACTCAGTATCATCGCCGAAGATGAGACCTTGATGCGTAAAGCCGTAGAAGCCATCCGCCGTCTTGCGCAGCAAAAGGAAGCACAGACAGAAGAGACTGAATATATTAGTAAAAAAGAGGTACTGGAGGGAATAGATGCCGGACTGAAAGACATGATAGCCGGCAGAACACGGCCAGCGAATGAGTTATTAGAGGAGTTACGTCATGAATTATAGAATAAAAACAACCAAATCTTTCGATAAAGAAATCAAGCGGCTTGGTAAACACTACGCATCCATCGCAAATGACTATGCCGCACTCCTTGATGAACTGGCACAAAATCCCCGACTCGGTATCGACCTTGGAAGTGGTCTCCGCAAAATTCGTATGCAGATCACCTCCAAAGGAAAGGGTAAAAGTGGTGGCGCAAGGGTCATCACTTTTACTGTTATTGTATCGATGGAAGAAAGCGAAATTAATCTCCTTTATATCTATGATAAAGCGGATCGTCCCTCCATCAGCACACACGAAATAGAGAGACTGCTTCATAAAAACGGATTAAGGTAGCCTATCAGAGTAAACTCACAGGATACGATCCTTACAATATTCCAACAACCCGGCGCAAGCATCTTCCAATAGATCCAAGACCAACTCGAAACCTTCGGCACCGCTATAATAAGGATCCGGGACGTGATCGTACAACTTATTCCGGGAGAACTCAGTCATCTGATGGATCTTAGCGACGGATTCCAGATCGGGAGCCATCCGTTTCAAGTCCGTTATATTTTGGTCGTCCATGCCGATAATCAAATCGAAGTCATGAAAGTCCCACTGACGTACCGGACGGGAGATCGAATCCAACGAATATCCCCTACGGGCCGCATGCGCCCGCATCCGTGAATCCGCCCGGTCTCCCTCATGATACCCGGTGATCCCGGCGGAATCGATCTCGATCCGATCTCCCAATCCCGCATCCTTCACCAACTTCTTCATTACCGCCTCCGCTGACGGAGAGCGACATATATTCCCCAAGCACACAAACAACAACCGTACCTTCTCCTCCTTCATCACTAAGCTCCTTTCCATCAATTTTCAATTCTCAATTCTCCATTTTCAATTCTCAAGCCGGGTCTACATCATAATGAACCAGCAACTGCTTAAACGGCACATATCCCTGCATCTCCGTATGAATCCCCTCCAATATCTCACGAAGCGGAGCGATCCCGGCGGATATCTCGATCTTCAAGACGATCTTCTTGATATGAAGCGTCTGTACCCGGGTGATAGGCGGCGTAACCGGCCCCAACACCCGCTCACCCAAACGAGCACGAAGTTTCTCGGCGTATAAAGCAGACATTTCCTGCAAAGCCTCCTCATTCCGACTCCGAAGGATCAAGACGATCAAACGGTAGTAAGGCGGGTAACGGAACATACTACGCTCGCTCAATTGCAAGCTCACCATTTCCTTATAAGCAAAATGCTGCACCATACGGATCAAAGGATGCTCCGGCTGAGCAGTCTGCAAGATCACCGTACCCCGCTTATCCCGTCGTCCGGCACGTCCGCTAACCTGTACCATCAATTGATAAGCCCGCTCGTGCGCCCGGAAGTCCGGGAAGTTCATCAGGCTATCGGCACTCAAGATTCCGACCACGCTGACATTCCCGAAATCCAATCCCTTCGACAACATCTGGGTACCAATCAAGATTTGTGTCTTCCCCTTCTCGAAATCCGAGATGATCCGCTCGTAAGCCGTGCGGGTACGGGCCGTATCGAAATCCAGCCGCTCCACCTTCGCCGCTGGGAATTGCCCAGCGATCTCCTCCTCTACCTTCTCCGTACCGAAGCCTTGCATCTTGAACTCCGTCCCCTTACACTCTGGACATACCTGCGGCAAGCGGTAGGTATAACCGCAATAATGGCAAACCAGCTGATTATGCGCCTTGTGGTAGGTAAGGCTAACGTCGCAATTCACGCAACGAGGCACCCACCCGCACCCTCGGCACTCGATCATCGGGGCGAATCCCCGGCGGTTTTGGAATAGGATCGCCTGCTCGCCCCGGGATAGGGCCTCCCGCACCTTCTCCACCAACAGAGGGGAGAAAAGGGTATCTTTCATGATCTTCTTGCGCTTTAGCTCCTTCACGTCCACCGTAATAATCTCCGGCATCAAGCAATCACCGTAGCGGGTAGATAACTCAACCAGACCGTATTTCCCCGCCGTAGCGTTGAAATAAGAATCGATGGAGGGAGTGGCGGAACCCAATAAGGTCTTACCGCCGTGCATACCCGCCAAGACGATGGCAGCGTTACGGGCATGGTAACGGGGTGCCGGGTCCTGCTGCTTATACGTATTCTCATGCTCCTCGTCCACGATAATTAAGCCCAAGTCCTTAAACGGAAGGAAGAGGGAAGAACGAACCCCCAATACCAGCATAGGCTCGTCGTTATGCAATAGCTTATTCCAAACTTCCACCCGCTCGTTATCCGAGAACTTAGAGTGGTAGACCAATAGCTTATCCCCGAATAATTTCGCCAGCCGTTCCGTGATCTGGGTCGTGATAGCGATCTCCGGCAACATATATAAAACCTGCCGCCCCAGCCGCAAGACCTCATGGATCAAACGGACGTATATCTCGGTCTTACCACTGGAAGTCACGCCATGAAGCAAGCAGACCTCCTTCGTCTTGAAAGCCTCATGGATCTCTCCATAGGCTTTCTCTTGCGCCGGACTGAGCGGATTCGGCTCTTGCAAGCGGCAGACGGATACTTGCAAACGACCCACCTCTTTCTCGTAACTCTCCAAGATACCCCGTTTCAGCAGACCCTCCAATACCGCAGAGGTATAACCACTGCGTTCCAATAGCTCTTTCTTGGAAAGCTCCTTCGATAAAGCGGGATTCAAGGTATGGCTTAAATCCAAGAAGCTGACCAGCAAAAGCTCTTGCTTCTTCGCTCGTTTCAAATCCTCGAACACCGCCTGTAATTTCGTCTCATCCCGGTAAGCCTCGGCCAAACGGATAAACGCCTGTGTCTTGGGAACGAATCCTCGCTTTAGCTCCTCGCTCACCTCGACCGCCCCTTTCACCATCAAGGAAGAGACGATCGGGACAACATTTCGGAGACCGGTCTTCTTCTCCAACTCCGAGATCGTCAATTTCAAAACCCCGCTAAAGGCATCCAGTACCGCTTGCTCGTTCGGGCGCAAGGGGGCGGTGGCCTCGAAATCCTCATTATAAGTAACCGCCGTCTCGCTTTCCAACTTTAAGCCGGAAGGCAAGGCCGCCTTATACACATCGCCCAGCTTACATATATAATAAGAAGATATCCATTTCCAGAAACGGAGTTGCGGACGGCGGAGCACCGGCGTGGCATCCAGCAAAGCGTAGATCTCCTTCGTCTCAAAATCGGATACCGGTTCCCGGTCGTGTACCTCCATGACGATAGCCGTATAATATCGTTTCTTCCCGAAATGCACGATCACCCGGCAACCGGGAGTCACGGCTCTCTCCAGATCTTCGGGTATCCGATAGGTATAGCTATTCTCCAAAGGAAGGGGAAGTATGACGTCCGCGTATTTCATTCAAACAGGTGTTTCATTACGAGCCCAAAAATAACAAAAAAGGCCGGACTTCTAAAGCCCAGCCTCTCTCATTTTATTTTCACCTATTTAGAACAAGATCGCTGCCGTGATAGACCATCCACGGTTCTTTCCGGCACCGTCGGAGAGGTTCACCTTCTCAATGCTATAGTTATCAGTCAGTCCCAGACCATAATTGAAACCCACCTGCAAGTGGCTGATCAACTCCACGCCGGCACCGAAGTTAAGACCTGCGCTGAAATTCTTCGCCTTCACCTGATCCGCTACGGAACCCGGGATATCCCAAAACTTATCACCGCCTACACGGAAACCGATATACGGACCGGCTGCCAGATACGCCTTGACGATCGGTAAGCCGAATTTCCATTTCAAGTTGACCGGAACATCGATATAATCCGTCTTCATCGAAGTCTTCACCCCGCCAGCCGAGGTCGTTTCCAAACCCTTTTGCGAATACAACACCGCCGCATCGATCCCGACACCCACCAACGGTAAGGTCGTCTCGATCATCGGACCCACTTGGAAGCCGGTTACGTTATCCGCTTTCAACACGTCCGAGTTGAAATGAACAGACGATATATTCACACCTCCCTTGATACCGAATTTAAGCTGAGCGTTCGCCGGAAGCGCCATCAACGCTAGCAAGGCAACCATAAGAAATCCCACAATTTTCTTCATATTCATACTTCTTTTGTTAATTACTCGTTGCAAATAAACGCACTTTTCTAATAATAAACAAATATTCTCTATAGAGTGTTCACGGAATACCCCAGTCCTTTAAACGCAAAGAAAGCATGCATCTTACACACGGAGCTCATCCCGTCGGTCAGATTCATGCTTCTTTCCCTAATTATTATGGCAAAATAATTATCCGAAACCATGAGACGACTTGATAAGAAAACCTTGGATAAAGAATAGTAAAAACCGGATACGATTCTTGCGTTCTCTTCCGGCCTTTCCTCGAAGCCGTCGAAAATATACACGCCTTGCAGGTCTTCTGACTTACTTCCGGTCTTAAGCGCCTTCCCATTCACTTGAATGAACAGTGGCAACAGTATTGCTCAACCCGTTTATGAAGCTTACAGCAGCGGGACTGTCCGGGATTCTCACCCGATTCCCTTTTAATCCCTATCCGGCGATTGCCGAAAGGGAACAAAGCATGTAGCAAAGATACATAAAGTTTTGATGTAGCCTAACACTTTCCACAAAAAATATCCCTATATTCCCGGTTCCTGATATAGCATAAAGCCGCCCCGATAGCCGTGCGATACTCGGCATACTCCGGTATCTTGAAATGGACATCGCACATCTCCTCCAGACGGGGGAAAATATCCGGGCATTGCGGCAAGCGAGTCAGGTTACCGATCAACACGATATTCTTGATATCGCCATTTAACGAGGCGAAAACAGCTCCTTGCCCGATGGTCTGCAAGACCATATGAACGATACCGAGAGCGATATCCTCAACCTTAGCGTTCGCATCCGCTTTTCCAAAAATAGAGGCTGTCACGTCCAGCGGCAGGCCGGGTAGCGGATGCGGCGTAATATCCCGGATATGCAAGTCGATATCATTCAAGGAACCGTGCTCGGCCAAAGACGCTATTTGGTGAAAGTCATGCGTTTTCAATAATAGCTTAGACAAGCCGAGGATTGTTCCGCCACCGATACCCAATCCCCCGATATGCTCGATCGTGGAGCCTTGTACCTTGACAAAGGAGGTACCCGTTCCCATGCTGACCACCAATAGACTGTCCAGTCCCGTATTATATTGCGCCCCTAGCCCATTCGCAAGGAACTCATCCGTCTTCGCGGTTGGTAAGCCATATAAAGGTTGATCGATATAAGCACTACCTACACCCGTCAAGATCACTTTCTCTATATTCGAGAGAGAGATGTTATTATCATAAATATACTTACCGAAGGCCCCGAATAAAGAGGTTACCGGATCGGTAGCTTTCACGAACATCGGGTTCTTGATCTTCTTATCCTCCACACCGACGACCTTGGTCGTGCTACCTCCCACATCTATACCTATAACGATTCCCATGATTCTTTCCCTTTTTAATTGAATAATCGCTACAAAAGTACATAAACCCGCATACAATACTAAAAAAGGCCGGACAAAATCAATTGTCCAGCCTCTCTTTATTTAAAAACCGTAAGGTTTAAACGCTGCTTATTCGCCTAACAAGATCTCAAGGATCTGGCAAGCGGCCTTCGATACGGAAGTACCCGGGCCAAAGATAGCGGCAACACCTGCCTTATACAAGAAGTCATAGTCTTGAGCCGGGATTACACCTCCAGCAATAACGATGATGTCCTCACGACCTAGTTTCTTCAACTCCTCGATAACCTGCGGAACCAACGTCTTATGACCAGCGGCCAAAGAAGAAACGCCCATTACGTGAACGTCGTTCTCCACAGCTTGACGGGCAGCCTCGGCCGGAGTCTGGAACAACGGTCCCATATCTACGTCGAAACCACAGTCCGCGTAACCGGTAGCGACAACCTTAGCGCCACGGTCGTGTCCGTCCTGACCCATCTTAGCGATCATGATACGAGGCTGACGGCCTTCTTTCTTAGCGAATTGCTCGCAAAGCTCGCAAGCTTTCTGGAAGTCTGCGTCTTTCTTAGTTTCTGATGAATACACGCCTGAAATAGTTCTAATGATTGCTTTATAACGACCTACAACCACCTCGCAAGCATCGGAGATCTCTCCCAATGACGCACGCAAGCCGGCAGCCTTAACAGCCAACTCTAATAAGTTGCCCTTCTTCGTCTTCACGCACTCCGTGATATCAGCCAAAGCTTTTTGAACAGCGGCTTCGTCACGGTTAGCACGCAACTCCTTCAAAGCGGCGATCTGCTCGTTACGTACGGCTGTATTATCGATCTCTAGGATATCGATCGGATCTTCCTTCGGCAAACGATATTTGTTAACACCAACGATGGTCTGAACACCAGAGTCGATACGAGCCTGTGTACGAGCGGCAGCTTCCTCGATACGCATCTTAGGAAGACCTGTCTCGATGGCTTTCGCCATACCACCCATGCTCTCGATCTCTTGGATCAATGCCCAACCTTTATGTACCAACTCATTCGTCAAAGACTCTACATAGTAAGAACCAGCCCATGGGTCGATCTCCTTACAGATCTTAGTCTCTTCCTGAATGTAAATCTGTGTATTACGAGCGATACGAGCAGAGAAGTCGGTCGGCAAAGCGATCGCCTCATCCAATGCGTTCGTATGCAAGGATTGTGTATGTCCTAATGTAGCGGCCATAGCCTCAATACAAGTACGTCCTACGTTATTGAACGGATCTTGCTCGGTCAATGACCAACCGGAAGTCTGGCTATGTGTACGCAATGCCAATGATTTCGGGTTCTTAGCACCGAAGCTCTTCACGATCTTCGCCCACAACATACGAGCCGCACGCATCTTGGCGATCTCCATGAAGTGATTTACACCGATAGCCCAGAAGAATGACAAACGGGGAGCGAACGCATCCACATCGATACCGGCGTTGATACCGGCACGAAGATATTCCATACCGTCGCACAACGTATAAGCCATCTCGATATCAGCCGTAGCACCAGCCTCCTGCATATGATAACCGGAGATAGAGATAGAGTTGAACTTCGGCATCTTTTGTGAGGTATATTCAAAAATATCAGAGATGATTTTCATTGAGAATGCAGGTGGATAAATATAAGTATTACGCACCATAAATTCTTTCAAAATATCATTCTGGATCGTACCGGCCATCTCCTCGAGTTTAGCTCCTTGTTCCAGTCCGGCATTGATATAGAATGCCATGATCGGGAGTACAGCACCGTTCATAGTCATAGATACGGACATCTTGTTCAAAGGGATACCATCAAACAAGACTTTCATATTCTCGAGTGAACAGATGGATACACCGGCCTTACCCACATCACCTACCACACGTTCGTGGTCGGGGTCATAGCCGCGGTGTGTAGCCAAGTCGAACGCAACCGACAGACCTTTCTGTCCGGAAGCCAAGTTACGGCGATAGAAAGCATTTGACTCTTCAGCTGTAGAGAATCCGGCATACTGGCGGATAGTCCAGGGACGAAGAGTATACATCACTGAATACGGACCACGCAAATAGGGAGGAAGACCGGCAGCATAGTCCAGGTGTTCCATTCCTTCAAGGTCTTCTTTGGTATAAACAGGCTTTACGCAGATGTGTTCCGGAGTCTTCCAGTTGGCTTCGATTCCGTTAGCCTTTTGCCATTCAGCACCGTTAGCGGGCTGGAATGCTGCGTAGATATCTAAGTTTTTAACATCTTTTCTCATCTTACTTCAATAATTTAGCGTTGAACTCTTTAAGTGTTTCCAGTACATTGACACGTACATGGATGAAGTTCTCGATACCGGCAGCTTTCAGCTCTTCGGCACATTCCGGATTTCCGGCAATGATGAACATGGCACGACCGTTCAAGGCCCGGAAGGCCGGAATAGCGTACTCTGCATATTCGTCATCGCTTGAGCAAAGCACCACAATATCAGCTTTGGCAGCCATCGCTGCTTCCACGCCTGCTTCAACCGTTTCAAAACCAAGATTATCAATCACCTCATATCCGGCACAAGCCAGGAAGTTACAGGAGTATTGTGCACGTGCCTGACGCATAGCCAGATTACCGATTGTCAGCATAAAGGCCTTCGGACGTTTGCCGCTGGCTTCCGTTTCCAGGCGTAATGCCTCAAATTGACTTGCAGCACGATCGAAGTTCAATGTAGCAACATCTTTTTCGCAAGTATCGTGCCCGCCACAACAACAGGTCGCTTCTACCGGTTTCTTATCACCGGCTTTTTCATTGAAATTAGGGAACTGGTTAGTACCCAACAGGACTTCACGACGCTGAGCCACCGCTTTATGGCGCGCTTTGTTACTTTCGTTTACAGCCGCCTGAACAGTACCGGCTTTCAAAGCAGCATAGAAGCCGCCTTCTTCTTCAACGGCAAGGAAGATTTCCCATGCCTGCTTAGCGATAGATACCGTAAGGTTTTCAATATAGTAAGAACCGGCTGCCGGGTCAATCACTTTATCGAAGTGTGATTCTTCTTTCAACAGCAACTGCTGGTTGCGGGCCAGACGTTCGGAGAATTCATCGGGAGTTTCATAGGTTTTATCGAAAGGAACTACCGTCATTGAATCTACGCCTCCCAATGCAGCAGACATTGCTTCTGTTTGTGTACGAAGCAGATTCACGTGAGCATCAAACAATGTCAGATTGAAAGTAGATGTTTCAGCATGTACCTTCATCTTGGCAGCACAACGGCACTCACCGTTAGGTCCCTTGTTTTCGCAATCACGCAGACATTCGGGATTGTAAGAAGCCACAATGTTCGCCCACAACATACGGGCAGCACGGAATTTTGCAATTTCAAGGAAATAATTAGAACTGATACCAAAATTAAACTTAATTTTCTTAGCCGCGATGGCAGCGGGAATCTCGGCTTCAGTCAACTGATTCATATATTCATTGCCCCATGCCAATGCATATCCCAGTTCCTGAGAAATATAAGCACCCGCATTATTCAGGGTCAGTGCATTCACATTCAGCACACGATATTTGGGTAATTGTGCAGTAGCCTCGATCAGGGCTTTGGCTGTTTGCACCATGTTTCCCTTTTCTTTGCCTTTGGCCAGCATCTTATTGAAGAAGTCATAATTGATAGAGCCTTGCAACTTCGTCAAATCATAATCCTTTTTCTGGAAATAAGCTACCAACAAATCGGCAAGCTCCACTACATGTCCCTGACAGGTAGAAAAATTCAGTTCAACACATTCTGCACAAATGTCGTTCAACAATGTCTCAATGTATTCCGCATTGAGTTCTTTTGCTTTTACATGGAAAGAAAGAGAATCGATGCCTTTGTTCAGAATATCCAGAGCTTTCGCATTGGCTTCTTTCGGAGATTCCACCTTAATCTCCTGACGAACCAACCACTCATTACTATTCTTCTTCGTGCCTCTTAAATAAGGGAATTCTCCGGGAAGCGCATCGGTTGTTTTAAGTCCTTCCAGGTCTTCCATCCGGTAGAAAGGTTTTACTTTGAATCCTTCGTTTGTCTTCCAAACGAGTTTCTTCTCAAAATCAGCTCCTTTCAGGTCAGCTGTGACCTTCTCCATCCACTTCTCGGTGGAAACAGGAGAAAAATCTGAGAAGAGTTTTTCTTTACTGTCTGCCATAGTTTATTTATTTTAAATTAAAATAAGATTGTTATCTCAATTTATGTCTCTAACTCTTTAATCAAAATGTAAGATTGCGACTTGCAAATATACTGAAATACTCTAAACCTCACGCTTTTTTTAGGGAAAATTCGCACTACCTGCTACCCCTGTGACTTCCCCAAATAAAAGGCAGGCAAATATTTGATTACCTCCGAGGTTATAGCTAATTTTGCACCCGTTTACATAAAATTATAAACTACTATATTATGGATTGGTTACAAGATTTATTATGGAACCCCAACTCCGTAGCCCACATCGTCTTCCTCTACGCTTTCGTAGTGGCGGCAGGTGTCTATTTGGGAAAGATCAAGATCTTCGGAGTCTCTTTAGGGGTTACCTTTGTTTTGTTTGCCGGCATCCTAATGGGACATTTTGGCTTCACAGGCGATACCCATATCCTACATTTCATCCGCGAATTCGGATTGATATTGTTCGTATTCTGTATCGGTCTTCAGGTGGGGCCTTCTTTCTTCTCTTCATTTAAGAAAGGCGGAATGACCCTAAACATGCTGGCCGTAGGAATTGTGGTATTGAACATTGCCGTAGCAATGGCGCTCTATTTCATTCTGGGAGGCAGAATCGAGCTCCCCATGATGGTAGGTATCCTGTACGGCGCAGTCACAAACACCCCGGGACTCGGTGCCGCACAAGAAGCACTGAATCAATTGAGTTATTCCGGCCCGCAGATTGCATTAGGTTATGCCTGTGCTTATCCGTTGGGAGTAGTAGGTATCATAGGCTCTATCATCGCAGTGCGTTACATCTTCCGCATCAACTTCGCCAAAGAAGAAGAG
>ERZ824480.775-NODE-775-length-34916-cov-4.950432_pt1 | contig 34916 bp, 31 predicted proteins | sample MGYA00519861_ERZ824480 | MGnify/ENA primary metagenome ERZ824480 (study PRJEB31778, sample SAMEA3449152) | human gut metagenome | biome: human gut; feature: human-associated habitat; material: faeces | place: United Kingdom | collected 2010/2012 ... | reverse complement strand
GCTTTGCAAACTTTGCAGAGGAGCGGCTGGACTTCACAGGAGCAGCATGGAAAAGGTGAAAATCACTATACTCTGCTGGACAAAAAAGGCGGTGTGCTGTCGGATTATGTGAAGATACACCCGTTTTCCTACGGCGGGGAAGACCGGTTCTACCACAGCGGCGAGAAGCTTACCAGTGCTGTGCTGGGAGAGTTTTCCGTGGGAACGCTGATCTGCTATGACCTGCGGTTTCCGGAAGTGTTTCGGGCGGCAGCACAGAAAAACCGCTTGCTGCTGGTACCGGCAAACTGGCTGCATCAGCGGACGGCTCACTGGCGGATTCTGCTGCGGGCAAGGGCAATCGAAAATCAGGTCTATGTGCTGGGTGTCAACTGCGTGGGGCGGCAGCAGTCTTACACATTCGACGGGCAGAGTTGTCTGGTGAATCCGGAAGGAGAGCTACTGTGTACCTGCGGCGGCGAGAAACAGCTTGTCTATGTGACCATTGCCGACGATACCGAACAATTCCGGCAGGCATTTCCCACCTGTCGGGACGTGAAAATCTCCCTCTATCGAAAGCTGTATGAAGATATTTTTTAAAGGCAATACCGCACAAAGATTGTACGACAGATGGCGTGCAAAGTCGCCAGACGCTCTTTGTGCGGTATTGCCTAAATTACATGAGAAAAAGCCCGGTGCGTTATAAGAAATACGCACTGGGCTTTTGCATTTGCAGCAGCTTTTTTCAGTGTTCCGGATAAGTCACTTCCATGGCTTTCTGGAAAAAAGCATGCATTTCCGGAAATTTGTCCCGAATCCGCATCGGCTTGATCTTCGTGTCTGTGAAGCAGTGGGAAGAAGTGGCAACCGCACAGAGCTGTCCGGTTTCGATACAGACAATGTCATACCGCAGTTCCAGCTTAAAGCCGTTGTACTTGGTGATGTAAGAGTATACAGCAAGATGTTCGCCGAAGTGCAGGGAGTGCTTGTACTCACAGGTAACGCCCAGAACCGGCAGCATAATGCCCTGTTCTTCCATGCGGCTGTAGCCGATGCCGATCTTCTCCATAAAGTCTACGCGGGCTTCTTCTGCCATGTGAATGTAGTTAGAGTGGTTTACGATGTCCATGCGGTCTGTTTCATGGTAAAAGACCATGCGGGTATATGGTGTAATTTCCATAACAGGAACTTCCTTTCTGTTATAGGCGGCATCATGCGATGTTGCCTATATGGGAATCATTTGAATATAGCTTTAGTATAACACAATTTCTTCGGCTTTGCTGTTTCTTTTTGTGAACACAGCGTTAAATGCAGGAAAGCACCGTAGAGGTTCTCCTATTTTTTTCACGGGCACTATTGCAATTTGTCACTTTTTCGGGTATAATATAAGGTACGATATTTGGTTTCAGGAAGCAGGAGGAACAAGATGAAGAAGTGGCAGATTCATCAGCCGTCAGAAGAAGCGGCAAAACAGATTCGCAGCAGCAGCGATCTGTCCATGCTGTGTGCACAGGTTCTGGCGGCACGTGGTATGCATAATGTGCAGGAAGCGGCGGCGTTTTTACAGTGTGACGGACTGGCGGATCCGTTTCTGACAGCGGACATGGAGGCAGCCGCGGCATGCATCAACACGGCTCTGGACGACGGCAGCCGCATCTGCATCTACGGCGACTATGACTGTGACGGTGTGACTGCCACGGTGATCCTGTACTCTTACTTGCTGGAAATGGGTGCCGATGTGACCTATCGCATTCCGGAACGGGACGAGGGATACGGTCTGAATGTGGACGCTGTCCACGCCATGCACGAGGACGGCGTGGAACTGATCGTGACGGTGGACAACGGTATCACAGCCATTGCGGAAGCGGAACTGATCGCGGATCTGGGCATGACGCTGGTGATTACTGACCACCACCAGCCGTTGGAAACGCTGCCGAAAGCGGCGGCAATTGTAGATGCACACCGTGCAGATGACACATCTCCGTTCCATGATCTGTGCGGTGCCGGCGTGGCATTGAAGCTGGTGGCGGCACTGGACGGTGGCGATACGGCAATGGCGTTGGAGCAGTTCGGCGAACTGGCGGCAATTGCGACGATTGCAGACGTGGTAAACTTGTCCGGCGAAAACCGCTATCTGGTACAGCTGGGGCTGCGGCTTCTGGCGAATACGGAACGTGTGGGGCTGCTGGCACTGCTGGAAAAAAGCGGACTGCTGGGAAAGAGTTTCACTTCCACCTCAGTCGCGTTTGGCATTGCACCGCGTATCAATGCTGCCGGACGGTTCGGCTCACCCAAAACGGCTGTGGAACTGCTTCTCTGTGAAGACCCAGATGAAGCGGCAGAATTGGCAGAGGAACTGGAACGCCGCAATCAGGCACGCAAGGCAGAGGAAGTTCGCATTCTGGAAGAAATTGCAGAGCAGGCGGCAGAGAATCCCCGGCTTCTGAAAGAACGGGTGCTGGTGTTTGCCGGAGAGGGCTGGCATCATGGTGTCATCGGCATTGCGGCTTCCCGACTGGAAGAACAGTTCGGAAAGCCAACGATTCTGATTACTCTTGAGGGCGACCGTGCCCGCGGCTCCATGCGTTCCTTTGGTGCGTTTTCTGCGTTTCGCTGCCTGCACGCGTGTCGGGAATTGCTGTCACGCTATGGCGGTCACCCCGGTGCAGGCGGATTTTCTTTGCCGACCGAGCATGTAGAGCGATTCCGGCAAGCGGTACAGCAATATGCCAAGGAGTCCAATCCGGTCATGCCGGTTCTGACACTGGAGGCGGATAAGCTGCTGATGCCGCAGGAGATCACCATGGAGAACATCACCGGACTGGAGGCACTGGCACCGTTTGGCGAAGGCAATCCGGTGCCGGTGTTTGCCATTTGCCACGCGGTTCTGCAAAGTGTCCTGCCGCTGTCCGGCGGAACGCACTCCAAGCTGAAAATCACCTACGGCGGCATGGCAATGGATCTGCTGCTGTTCCGGACTAGGCCGGAAGAAGTGATGCTGAAAACTGGCGATGTGTGCGATTTTCTGATCAACATAGAGGTCGGTAGTTTTCAGGGCAGACCGCAGCTTTCTGTGATTGTCAAGGACTATCGGAAAAGCGGTCTGAAACAGGCAAAGTATTTTGCCGCGGAAAATACATACGAACAATATTGCCGGCATGAGGAATTGCAGCCCAGCTTTTATCCGGCGATCACACCGACGCGGGACGTGCTGGTGCAGATCTACCAGCGGATCCCGCAGACAGATACCACTTTTGACGGACTGTTCGGCGGCATGCAGGATCTGCCGCAGATGAACTATTGCAAATTCCGTCTGGCATTGGATATTTTTTCAGAATTGGGATTGGTACAGCAGGATCTTTGGACACGGCAGGTGCACCGGAAACCGGTTTCGGCAAAGGTGGATCTACAGCAGTCAGTCCTGCTGCAGGGATTACAGAAAAGAGGAGTGGATGTTGTATGACACAAGAGAACACAAATGGGGATACCCGATCTGCTGCACCGTCTGCACAGGACAGACCGCAGATTCCGCAGCATGAAGTTAGCATTGCAGACCTGTCCAAGAAGATTCTGGCGACAGATAAGCAGTATGACTTAAGTAAAATTCTCTCGGCGTACCAGCTGGCAGAAAAAGCCCATGCTGATCAGAAACGGTCTTCCGGAGAACCATATATCATTCACCCGCTGGCTGTTGCAGATATTCTGCTGGATTTGGGCATGGATACCGATACTATTTGTGTGGGACTGCTGCACGATGTGGTAGAGGATACGAATTATACGCTGGACGATATTCGCAAGAAATTCGGGCAGGACGTGGCAATGCTGGTGGACGGTGTGACCAAGCTGAACCGAATTCCCATATTTGACAAAGAGCAGCAACAGGCAGAAAATGTTCGGAAGATCCTGCTGGCAATGTCCCATGACATTCGCGTGATGATTATCAAGCTGGCAGACCGCATTCACAATATGCGGACACTGAAATTCCTCCCGCCAGAAAAGCAGCGTCGCATCGCACTGGAAACCATGAACGTGTATGCTCCGATCGCACACCGTCTGGGAATCCGTACAGTCAAGGAAGAACTGGAGGACTTGTCGTTTTACTATCTGGACTCCTATGCGTATTCAGAGATCGAACACATCATGGAGATCAAGAAGGACGAACGGGAAAAGTTCATCGACTCGATCAAGGAGCGAATCCGCAAGCGGCTGGAAAAAGAACACTTTGCCAAGGAACCTATTATTGAAGGCCGTGTCAAGAGCATCTATGGCATTTACAAAAAAGTTTATGTCAATCATAAAAGCATGGACGAGATTTATGATAAGTATGCTGTTCGTGTGATCGTTTCTACTGTGGCAGAGTGCTATATGGTGCTGGGTATTGTGCATGATATGTTCCGCCCGCTGCCGAACCGGTTCAAGGACTATATTTCCACGCCGAAGTCGAATATGTACCAGTCCCTGCACACCACAGTTCTGGGACGGGAGAGTATTCCCTTTGAAATTCAGATTCGGACATGGGATATGCACGTTTCTGCGGAATATGGCATCGCTGCCCACTGGAAATACAAAGAGGGCATTCAGGGCAAGGACAAAATGGAAGAACGCCTTGCGTGGGTTCGCAAGGTCATTGAGGCACAGCAGACTTCTGACGATGTAGAAGAAATTGTTCGTGCGATCAAGAACGATCTGTCACCGGAAGATATTGTGGTCATGACACCCCGCGGAGATTCCATTTCCCTGCCGGTGGGTGCAACGGTAATTGACTTTGCCTATCGGATCCATACGGAGATCGGACACAAGACCATTGGCGGCAAGGTGGACGGTAAAATGGTGCCGCTGGATTATCAGCTGCAAACCGGAGAAATTTGTGAAGTCCTCACCAGCAAAGACCCCAACAAGGGCCCGAATCGGGCATGGCTGGGAATTGTCAAGACCAACGAAGCAAAATCGAAAATCCGTTCGTGGTTCAAAAAGGAATGTCGGGAGGAGAATATCACTACCGGCAAGGCAAGTCTGGAACAGGAATTCAAACGCTGTCATATCAATTTGCCGGAATCGGAATGGGAAGCTTTTCTGGCAGATGATCTGAAACGGCACAACTGTGATACACTGGACGATTTCTATGCCTCTATCGGTTACGGCGGTGTAATGCTGTCCAAGATCATGCCGCGTCTGAAAGAACTGTATGTGAAATCCCATGGGGCAGAGGAAGAAGAAGCCAATCCGGTAGCACCGGTAGTGCCGCCGGAAACTGCAAGCGGCAAGGACTGTATTGTACTGGATCGCATTGACGACTGCGTTTTCAAGTTCGCCCAGTGCTGTAACCCGCTGCCGGGAGATGACATTGTGGGATTCATTACCCGCGGACATGGCATTTCGGTGCATACCAAAAACTGTGTCAATTATCAGGCAGCTTTGAAACGGAATGATCCGGCGGAAATGGCTCGGTGGCTGCCGGTGCAGTGGACCAATAACACTTCCACGCTGATCCCCACCAGCATTGAAGTCATTGCCACAGACCGTGTGGGACTGGTATTCGATATTACGAAGATTCTCTCGGAGTCCCATATTCTGATCGTGCACTCCTCCTCCCGTAACCTGCGGAACGGCAATGCGATTTTTGAGGCAAGTGTACAGGTTGCCGGAACAGACCAGTTACAGGCGATCATCGATAAGCTGCGGAAGATTCGCGGTGTGATCTCGGTAGAACGTGCAAAAAAGTGAGGTGGCATGCAATGGAAATTACAAAAATAATGCTGGGTGAACTGGCTTCAAACTGCTATGTGCAGCCAGTGGGAAATGGAAAATGTGTTGTCGTGGATATTGGCGGAGATGCACCGGTGCTGTTTCGCCGGCTGGGAATGCTGGGACTGGAACCGGCGGCGATTCTGCTGACTCACGGACACTATGATCACATTGCCGGTGTGGAGCAGGTGCGGGAGAAATATGACATTCCCGTTTATGTGCACACGCTGGATGCCCATATGCTGACGGACGGTCATGCCAATCTGGGGGACTGGATCTCCACACAGCCGTTTCAGCCGGTGCAGGCGTGGGAAACTGTCGAGGACGGCGACACGCTGCAATTTGGTGACAGTACTTTTACGGTGCTGCATACGCCGGGGCATACTTCCGGAAGCGTTTGCTGGCGATCCGACGATGTGCTGTATACCGGTGATACGCTGTTCCGCATGTCGCGGGGCAGAACGGATTTTCCGGACGGCGACGATGCCAAGATGCTGGAATCGTTCCGGAAACTGAAAGCTCTGGAAGGGGAGTATCGGGTGCTGCCGGGGCACAATGAGGAATCGACGCTTTCCTTTGAAAAAGCACACAATCCAACCATGCGAGGACTTTGATTCATGTCGAATGTTGAAACCAATCTGATAAAGCCGTTTCCGGTGGCATTTTCCGGACACACGCTGAAATACGAAATCGAATGTATCTGCAAAATCTTCCTGCCAATGCGGAAGTTTACCTTTCTCTACGACACGACACAACTGCCGGCAGATGCAGAGGAGGGGGCTGTTCTGATTCTGGAACAGCTGGGCGAACAGAGCCGCTTTTGGGTACAGGTACAGTATCGGGGGCAGGTGATGGAGCAGGAGCAACAGTTTCCAGCCTGTTCTCCGGAAACGGAAAAACAGCTTTGCGAATACCGGTTCAGTGCCATGCTGTTCCGGCTGTTGGAAGAGATCACTGATCTGCACCCTGCATGGGGACTGCTGACGGGAATTCGTCCGGTGAAAAAGGTACAGCCTTTGCTGGGACAGGGGCTTTCCAAGGCGGAAGTCTGTGAGAAATTACACGAAAAGTACTGGATTGCTCCGGAAAAGCTGTCGCTGGTCTATGATACAGCAATGGTGCAGCAGCCGCTTCTGGAAAAAACACCGAAGCACGGCATCAGTCTGTATGTGTCGATTCCGTTGTCCTACACGGTGCAGCTATTGTTCTTTTGTGTCCCATTCCATTGCACAGGCTCAGAATCTGATTCCGGCATATCTGGAAAAGCTGTGCGAGGAACTGAAAATTTGGGGGCAGCTGGTACGGGAACAGGAATTGCTGGTGGATACGGTCTATTTTGGCGGTGGTACGCCCACTTCGCTGACGGCGGCACAGTTGGAACAGGTGCTGACGGCGGTGCAGGAAAGCTTTGATCTTTCGCATTTGCGGGAATATTGTGTCGAGGCAGGACGACCGGACACCATTACCTCGGAAAAGCTGCAAACACTGCGGCGTTTCGGCGTAGACCGCATTTCTGTCAACCCTCAGACTATGCAGGATCACGTGCTGGAAACGATCGGCAGAAAGCACACTACGGCACAGACGGTGGAGGCATTCCGCATGGCACGGGCTGCCGGCTTCGAGAACATCAACATGGATCTGATCGCCGGCTTGCCGGACGATACGCCGGAAGGATTTCATGACACGCTGGAACAGATTCTGGCATTGGATCCGGACAGCATCACGGTGCACGCTCTGACGCTGAAACGGGCGGCGAATCTTTTTGCGGAGGGTGAGCAGCAGGTACATAATCCGGTGGAACAAATGGTGCAGGAGAGTATGCGGCGGCTGCCGGAGCACGGCTATGCTCCGTACTATATGTACCGGCAGAAGAATACGATCGACAATCAGGAGAATGTGGGCTATGCCCGTGCAGGGAAAGAGTCGCTGTACAATATTCTGATCATGGACGAGAGCCAGTCCATTTTTGGAGCAGGGTGCGGAGCTTCTACCAAGCTGGTGGAACCCTGCGGCAGAATTACACGAATTCACAATTATAAATTCCCCTATGAGTATATCCGCCAGTTCGATCAGCTGATGCAGAAAAAGGAACAGGTGCGGGAGATCTGCGAGCGGATTCGGGAACAAGAGGCGGAAAAATGAGTTTGATTTGTATACAGGACCAGGATGGATATTTCCGGAACGGAACCTTTGCATCTGTTTTATTTCAGCGTGCAATCCCCGTTCACATTGATCCGGAAGTCGATATGGCATATGCAGAGCAGTGCGTGGAGCATTTTAATCATCTCTCTGACCAGATGATCGACAAATTTTGCGAGATGGCAATTGCGTATTGTGAGTTTATGCGGAAGGAATGGAAAGAATTTGAAGATGTCTATCCGGACATTGCAGAAGACATTCAGCGTGAAATTCCGGAGAAACTGCACGGGAGAGAAGTGCTGGCATTTTTGGCCACGCCTGAAATGTACATTGAACCGCCGGAGGAAGCTGTTTCCGGATATAGCATTTCCAGTGCCTGCGTCTGGGAACCGGAGCATGCACTGGACTGGATCATTCGTGGAGATAAAATTCTCTATGTAGGACCTTGTGAGGGTATGGGTGCATGGCAGGAGGAAGAAGATTATGAAACGATCTTCTGAGCTTTAATGGAAAGAAGAATGTATGGACTTTGATAAAATCGGAAAATATCTTTGTTTTATTGGTTCTTTTGCAAATGTTGGGGTAGGCGAAAACAACGCAGTTTCGGGAAGAATCAAATGCGTACAGCATTCTGAGAAATTCTCGTAACACTGCAAATATCGCAAAACAGTCCATCTGTTTTGCAGTGGATACATTCCGATGCATCTGCTGCAAAGCGGATGGAATTTTTGCATTTTAAGTAAGGTGGACATGATGTCCACCTTTTCTAAAATGTAAATTCTATACAAAAAATGCCATCTAAAAAAGATGAAACGGACAGTTTCAATTTTCAGATGGCTTTTTTATTCGCTGAGGGAAAAACGATGATTGAAAGTACAAACAGGAGGGCAAACAAATGAGAACACTGAAAAATCGGGAAGCAATCGTAGCAAAGCTGGCTGAGATGCTCAAAAAATTTGATCTGGAACTGAACCGCTATAATACCGATGTGTATCTGTACTACGATAAAGAAAAACAGACCGCTGAATTGGACACCTTTATCAATGTAGGTGGCAACTCGTGGCTCAATGATGACCACTACACCATCTATACAGACCGCGAACATTACGAAACTGATTTTGACATTTTTGACAATTTGGGCGATCTGGCTGATGCGGTAGGAATTCAAAAAGAAAAGCTGATCCAAAAAACTGCTAAATATTTTGATGCTGATGTGGAAGATGTGGAGTACGACGAAGTTACAGCATTTATCAAATCAGATGAAAACTTGATGAAAAAGCTGCATGAAGCATATGCGGATTGCTTAGATGAACTGGAAAATAACTATGATGAACGGGCAGATTACATCATCAGCGAATGGGAGTCCAATGAGGAGGAAGATTATTGTGAATGACATCAATCGTTATGCACTCGAAAACAATCATTTTTTTGAAACCAAAAAGAAAACCGTTCTTGCCGGTGAAAGCCGTATCTTTAACAATTGGAGAGAACATTCCACAATTACAAGGGAGGATTTTCTCGAAGCCCTTGAATGGGTGTGCTCTGACCCGCTTAAAGAAGATGGGAGAATGACAAGAGAAATCGGACTTACCCCCACCGGAATTATCAAACTGCACAGATGCTATGGGATAGATGGATTTTGTGCATTTTATTGTGACTGGAAATTTCAGAACGGAAAAGCTTACGGGAAACTCTGGAACGGAGAGTTTTTTGAAAGACCTTGTAAAAACGAAAAAGAAAGACTGTACTCTTTAAATGGAAAGACCGTAAGAGAACATCATAAAATTTGTTTGTCTTGTCGAGATAGAGTGTAAGAGCAACGACAAGTAAAATTGGCTAAACAAAAATGTATGTTTCACTGCCGCCCGCTGGAGCGTATCCAGCCCACCACCCTTCGGGGAATACAAAATACACATTAAAGGAGAACCTACTATGAGCAACTGTAGAGTAATCGCACTGACAAACCAGAAAGGCGGCGTTGGAAAGACCACGACCGCTCTGAACCTTGGCATCGGACTTGCCAACACCGGCAAACGTGTCTTGCTGATCGACAGCGATCCTCAGGGCAGTCTGACGGCTGCACTGGGCTGGAAAAACTCTGATGGTCTGGAAGTAACCCTTTCCAGCATCTATGGAATGCTGCTGGATGACAAGCTGCCGAAAACTCCATCGTATGGGATTCTGCACAGCCAGGAAGGCGTGGATCTGCTGCCTTGCGACATTATGCTGTCCGGTACAGAAATGGCTCTTATGAGCAGTATGTGCCGGGAATCTCATCTGAAGCGGTACATCGAATTTGTGAAGGATGGTTACGATTACATTCTGATCGACTGCCTGCCTACGCTGGGAATTCTGGTGCAGAATGCCCTGACCGCAGCGACAGAGGTGCTGATTCCTACTCAGGCACAGTTTTTGTCTACCAAAGGTCTGACACAGCTGCTGCACACCATTTCTCAGGTACGTCGAGGACTGAATCCGGCTCTGACGCTGGACGGCATCCTGTTCACCATGGTAGAGAGCCGTGTTGTAACCAGCAAGGCACTGATCGAGATGCTTCGGGAACAGTACAGCGATTTTGGCGTGCTGCATACGGAAATCCCCAAGGCAGTCCGTTTTCAGGATGCATCGCTGAATGGCGTGTCGATTTTCAAAGAGGACAAGAACGGCAAGGGCAGCCAGGCATTTGAAACACTGGTACAGGAAATCGTGAATATGGAGGAAAAGAAAGTATGAATACTATTTTCCGAAATTCACAGCATTTCGACCGATGCCGGAAGATATTGAAGCAAATGCGTTCATCAGATTGCTATCACACTGTGATTGCATATCTGTTCACACTGGACGATGTGTGTTATCAGCATTTTGCCGACCTGTTTGATCTGGAATCTGATGCGATTCTCGGAGAAAATGCATTGTCACTTTCGTGGCAAACTGATACTTCCAGAAAGACAACTCGGTTGGCATTTAATCTTTGGAATAGTTTTGAAGATGGCATCTACAGTTCTGTGGATGCCATTTTCAGTTGTGAATATGCACCATTTTTCTGGGAAGCGATCAAGCTTCGATTTCCGGAATACACGAAAGGAGAATAAGAACATATGCCCGTATCGCAAGAAAACCTGCGGTCTGCATTTGAGGAAATCATGCAGGACAGCCCCATACAAGAAGCAAAATACGCCCAGATCATCACCACTCAGGAGCAGCGTGACGAAGCTGCTATGCCAGAGCGGCTGATGATCTATCCCCGGCAGCTGGTAACATTTCCGAATCACCCGTTTTACATCCGGGACGATGAAGATATGAGCAAGCTGAAAGAATCCATTATGAATTCCGGAATCCGGACACCAATTGAGGTGATCCGCACCGGAGAGAAGAATGAGCGTGGCGAGGATACATTTTATATCGTCGCTGGACACCGCAGGACCCATGTTGCACGACAAATTTTTCCGGAAGATCATCGTCTGGAAGTCAGAATTCATAACATGACCATGGATGAAGCTATCGTTGCTATGACAGAAAGCAATTTACTGACTAGAGAGAATATTCTCCCGTGCGAACGTGGCAATGCACTGCGAATGGAAGTAGAAGCAAGAGAACGTATTTCTAATCCAAACAACGAAAAATATCCCAAAAATGTTAAGACACGAGATTTGCTTGGCGAAACGTATAACATGACTGGACGCAATGTGCAGCGATATATTCGTTTATCCTATCTAATTCCAGAATTACAAAATCTCATTGATGACAATAAGATCGGCATGGTGACCGGTGTAGAACTATCCTATCTCACCGCAAAAGAACAGCATGATGTCTGGGATGAGATGGAACTCACCGCATTTGAACATTATCCAAACAAAGCACAGGCGGTCGCTATGCGAAAGCTGTCCAAGGCAGGAACATTGGATATGGATGCCGTTGTAGACATCATGGAAGTTGATAAGCCAAATCAGATCGAACACGTTCGATATGTTCCCCGAAAAGAAGATCTTCTGGAACAGATACCGGCATATCTGAAACCAGAAGAATGGAAAGCTAAAGACTTCACCGACTTTATCGGAAAGGCAATTGCGTTTTATGCAAGTTCGCTGCAAGAACAGCACGCACAGGAAATTGCAGACCGTATGCAGGAAGCAAACCGCAACCGAAAGCCATGGGAACGTTCCATTTAAGATGAGTGATAGCGAGAAAAGGAGTAAAGATTCATGAAAGTTAGAGTAAACAACATTCCGGAAAAGAAACCGCTGCCGTTTTGGATCGTAACACGAAAATTCGCCGTTGAGGAATTTTCGGAGATCGCCGAAAAACTAAAGCACAGCTGGATTCCTTTTCCGGAGCCGCTGATGTACAGCAACATCCACAGAGAGTATCACAACATCTCTCTTGGAGCAAAGGTGCTGTACAGCTTCATGCTCAATCGGACACTGGACTGGACAAACAATCCGTTTCATGAAGGCAAGCAGTTCTGCAACGAAAACGATGAGGTCTATGTGTCTTTTCCGCTGGAAGAAGCTGTAGACCTTTTGCAATATGGAACAGGAAAGAGCAAGAAATGCTACGAGGAACTGATCCAGCTGGGAATGATCGCAAAGAAAAATGATACCGACGAATTTTATGTCTATTGCAACGAAGATATGTTGAAGTACAAGCACATCAATGTAGAGTGATGTGTAGAAAGAAAGGTAAGGAAAGAAAATGACACTGGAATACATCACAGAAAAGAATGCACCAACAGAAGCAGAAATCGTGCAATACATGAAATTGCCGCTGGTGCTGTTTAAGACCGCCGAATTTAAGGAAGAACTCTCTCTGGCGGCAAAGGTCCTGTACTGCTTTTTGCTGGATCGGAGCAATCTTTCCTTAAAGAATGCAGATCGTTTTACAGACAAGAACGGCAGAGCATTTGTCTACTTTTCCTGGGACGAAGCCATGGATACCCTACAGTGTGCCAGACAGAAGGTCAGCAAGACGTTCAAAGAACTGGTGCATTCCGGTCTGATCGAAAAGGAGGACTGCGGTATTGCAAAGCACCCCAAGATCTATGTGATGCGATTCTATAACGACGTTCCGAAGGAAGCAGTTACCGAGGAAACTTGTCATACTGTGACGGATTTTGTCGGGTATGAAAATCATACCTGCGAGTATGAAAATCATACTCGTTATATAGAATCAGACTTACCACAAACAAACTTACCTTTTTCTGATCTTTCGGCAGAGCCGAAGAACGACACAACAGCAAGCTATGAGAAAAAGCTGGAACAGGCTCAGACACAGGTAACATCGGAAAAAACAAAGCGGTTCGGCAACAAGGCGATTGCAGAAATCGCTGCCATTCTGGCATGGGTTGCAAAAACCGCCAAGAAAACGCTGAAAGTCGGCGGCGTAGAGATGCAGACAGAAACCGTTCGGGAAAAATTGCAGACCTTGACCGCAGATCAGACCGCAGAAGTGATGAAAAATACTGCCAACCGAAAAATCCGAAACCGCAGAAGCTATCTGCTGACCTGTCTGTATCATGCAGCTGACAGTATAGCAGCATCGGCAATCCCCAGAAGCGAAAATGCCGATGCTTATGAATCGTTTATCTTCAACTTGTGCTGACAACCATCGAGGTGAAAAACATGGAATCAGCAAGAAAAGAAGCCATTTCCTGCATTTACTGCGGCAAAAAGACGATGTGCGTGACATATGCCGGCAGCTATCAATACCGTGCAGTTTGCCTTTCCTGCCACAAACAGTTTGGCTTTTCTGCACCGTCCAGAGCAGCGGCAGATCTGATTTGCCGGACATTGCAGAAAAAATAGCAATAGCAACACTGGCATTTTCAAATGCGGATAGTCACATTCCCCAAACTGCATAGTTACCCCCTATGCACTCCTTTCAATCATCGAATTTCCAGACTGTCCGTACTTGAAAATGCCAGTATTACGCCATATTCCCGGTGCTTTGCCCTGCAAATATCCTCTCCGCAAAAACCTCCATACAGTTGCTCGTAGTAGGTGCGGAATTGCTTTTTGGGGATATTTGCGGGGCAAAGTGCCGGGACCTGAAGATTGGGGAGGTAAAAATCATGACATACATGGAACAATTTCCGACCGCAGAAGCCTATGTTCTGCACCGGATCACCCACGGCAAAGGGGTAATCTCCAAAGACGGACTGGTCCAGCTGGCAAAGGAACATCACGTTCCAATCAGCAATTTTTGGAGTAAAAACGAGATCGCCGAATTTCTCATGGAAACCATCGGTGTAGAAAGCCTTGCAGATGCCTGTGAGCAAATGGGCGTAAGTTCGTATTCGTTCCAGCAAAAATTCGGGATCTCCGGCATTGATGTGAAACTGCTGGCGAACAGAGGAATGCTGAAAACCACCGGAAAAGGACGGTTTTCTGTCCACGGAGAACCACACTACGCACCGTTGTACAGTGTGATGCAGTTTTATCTGCTGACACCGGAATTGGTACATGAATTTCTGAAGGAAGTGCAGCATGATGAATTATTCTGATTTTTTTTCAATTTTCTGCACTCTTCTTACCGTTGTTGCTGCGGTATGGATGGTAATCAAATGTATCATAATGGATTTTCGTGCAGTTCAAAATGACCTAAAGAAAATCCCAAAAATCAAACAACAAATGATTCGACTTCTGGAAAATAGAAAGAAGGGTAACAAAAATGAATCCAGTGAAAATCAAAGAGATTCTGAACTCCGGTGAACCGGACTGTGTTCTGGACTTTCAGATGCTTGCACGAGAAACTATGAAACAGGAGGAAGAATACAGCAATGCCGACTGGTTCTGGAACTATGAAGAATACCGGAGAATGTTATGGGCATAAAGAAAATGAAAGTGATTTTTGGTTTTCCGGAGAAGCGACGCTGTTGTCAATGCAAAAGCCATATGGTTGTTACGCTGTATCATAACAGATGGTATTGTGATACATGTTTTCAAAAAAAGCAGTTATGCTGCATCTGCGGTGAAAACCCGGTAGAGGTCACAAAGGGCGATAACGGTTACTGCAAAAAATGCTACGAGAACAGCACGAATACAGGTTTTACCCGGTCTGTGGCTGTACTTGCATTTTGCGGCAGTCTGATCCTGCTGCTGTATTTCTTCTGGATCAAGATCCGGTTGCCTGCAATTCCATCGGTCATTCTTGCAGCAATCGGCTCTATCGCCATTGCAGTTGGAAGCAGACTGTTGATTCTATGGTATCAAAAGAATCATTAGCTTTCTTTTTGAAAGTAAAAGATGCGAATCGCTTTATATTCTTTAAAAATTGAGTGATCTGCAATTGCAGATTTGACAAAAAAATTCAGAACAGGTACAATAAGGGTAGAAACGATGATTGACCTGTACGAGGTACAAGGAGGAATGACATATGAAAACCAACAAAAATAAGATCTGGAAAACTGGTGTGATCGCAGGAATGCTTACCGCTCTGGTACTTGCTTTTTCCGCTTGCGGCAGTGAGCCAGAGGACAGCAGCACCGCAGAAGCAAAGGCAACGACAACGACCACCGTCACCACAAAAGCAACCACAACCACCACGGAAACTACCACAACGACCGAAAAGACAACTACGGAAACCTCCGAGAGTACCACGGCAGAAACTACAACAACGGCTGCTACAGCGGAAGCCAAGAAGGAACCGGAAAAAGGTACTGCTGTAGCAGAACCGGTGGTAGACAAGCCCAAAGCTACCACAGCAAAGCCGGCATCCCCTACTCCGGTAAAGAAAACCACCGCAGCCCCCAAGGGACACTACAAAACCATCCACCACGAAGCTGTGACACAGCAAGTCTGGGTGGAAGATTCTCCGGCAGGAGAAAAAGAAGTGATTGAGTGCAGATGTGGATTAAGATTGAAATCATTTGATGACTGGTGTTCTCATGATAAAACATTATCAATGAATGGCGATGACAATCACTATAGCTATCGTGTGTATTATGAAGATACACCAGCCCAAGGACATTACGAAACCCAAGTGATCCAGGCTGCTTACGATGAGCAAGTCTGGGTGCAGGACTAAAATAATTGAATAAGCATACAAAAGCCCGGAAACTTCTGCGAAAAGTGACCGGGCTTTTTGTATAGATAAGGGTGTTTGGGAACTGCTATTTCTCAAACGCCTTTTGTGGTGGTTAGGTTATGCTTCATTTACGCTTCGATTCCAGATGATTTCCTGGAATACTGCGTATATGAAGTACAATCCTATTGTGACAAATGTGATCTTCGCACAAAATCCACTTTTTAGATGATCCCATGTAATCATGATAAGATCCCATTGACTATTTGCAAGTATGTCAATGAAAAAAACGCTTAGCACAATAGAGGGAATTCCAGCGGAAAAGTAATGCCGTCTTTGTTCTTTTTGAAAATAATCCTCATATTCCAAAGAACCATAAATACGATGGGTATGTGTTATTTCATTTTTGATTTTCCATAGAATATTTGCTAGGTATTCTAAGACGAAAAAGTCAAAACCGATCGCACTCAAATTTTTCATGTGAAACTGCAAATCATGCCATTTCAAAAGTGTATCGACCCACTCGGCAATATCACTTTCAAAAAGAAAAATCACATGAAGAAAAAAGACTGCGAGAAACAAAGCAGCTATTGTGCTGGAACGAATCCAACCGTCTAAAAAGTTGGAGAATTTGTCCTTGAGTACATCTTTCACAAGATCACCTCCTCTCTTTTCAGATGCTTTCAGTATATCAGATTGGCAAAATGCTTGTCAAATCTGCGACTGAGAGCATCTATTGTATACAAAAGCCCGGAAACTTCTGTGAAAAGTGACCGGGCTTTTTGTATAGATGAAGGTGTTTGGGAACTGCTATTTCTCAAACGCCTTTTGTGATAGTATGAATTACTGACACATCAGAATCAGAGTAAAGAAATACTCCAACAGAACGAGTACGATCAGAATTTCTTTTGTATTTTTTCTGAATATATCAACTCTGTTGAGATGCTCCTTTTGAAATAGAGAGCGTTTGCAATGTAAACTGCATGACAACAGGAACGTACATGACACTGAAATGAGATAGGTGTATACAAGCATTATGATTCCTAAAGAGCAGATACCATTGAAGAAAAGTATATCGGAAAATGTGATATGATAACGTGTTAGGATGGATGACACGGTTTCTTGAGAAAACGCATAGTTTTTTTCGATGTAGAGATGAATGGAGATCAATAGTATCAATGTAAAATATTTCTTTTTCAGGAGCCGTTTCAATACTTTGAGGTTGTTGTCTTTTTTCATACGATCACCCCCTTTACAGAAGGATGCTTCCAGTATATCAGGTTGGCAAAATACTTGTCAAATCTGTAGCTGAGAGCATCCGTTGCTTACAGAAGCCATTGGCTTTTTGTATAGATCCCACAGGAAAGACCGCCGGAATGCACTTCGGCGGTCTTTTTTGGTGAAACCAACAGAAAGGAATGAATCCCATGTGAGAACAAGTGCATCCGAATATCCGAATTTGAACCGAAAGGAGAAAAAATGAAATTTCTTTCAAAGCTGAAAGGCAGCTTGAAACGTGGTTTTACTGTGCTTTGTGCCACCGTCATGGTTCTGACCTCCGGCATTCTGACCGGAACGGAATTCCAGGCATCGGCGGCAAAGCTAAATGGTTCTGTGTATCTGAGCGATGCTTTGTATCGTCTGAGCGGCAATAAGTACAAGGAAACCAAAGAACAGTGGCAAGCGTTTCTGACCGAATATTCTACAGGCGGTCAAGAGAACTACTATCTGGGAACACCATACAACAGCAGTCTGTATGCTGCTTCCCCCAAAGGCAATCAGTGGCAGGGATACAGCGGCATGAACTGCCAGGGCTTTGTCTGGTACATCATCTCACATGGATTGGCGTACTACAACAAAGTTCCGGTAAGCACAACAAGCCCATATGTCCCGAACCTTGCAAAGTTTAACCAAATGGGTTATTCCTACAAGTGCTGGGACGGCGGCGGTTGGTACGCCTTTATCACGCAGAACAATCTGCACTATTACGAATTCAGTGACAAAGACGAAATGCTGAAAAGCGGCGTGCTGCAAAAGGGCGATATTATCTGGTGCGTCAACAAAGCAAGTGGTGGTACTGGATTGACTGGTTTAGGCAATCGTGATAAAAATCATCATATCGGCATCTATATGGGTGATGGTAAATCAGATAGTTGGTGGCAGTCTGGACCGGTCAACGGCAATGGAATTATCAGTGTTGAAAAGAATTCTATTAATCCAATCTACGGAAAAGCAAAGAAAAACACCTATGTGGTAATTCCGTGGGCAGAGCAAAAAGAAGCCCCAAACTTTGACCCGACACGACTGAGAATTCAGAAGGTCGATTCAGAAACCGGACAGGCAGTTCCGCAGGGCAATGCCTCTCTGGCAGGAGCAGAATTCACCATGAAGTATTATTCCGGTACTTCTGCAACCGGAAATCCGGCTAGAACGTGGACTTTGGTTACAGATTCTGATGGATATGCTTACTTAGGAACGAAATATCTCAAGTCAGGCAGTTCTCCCTTGTTTACGAACAAGTCAGGATCTCCTATTCTCCCCCTTGGTACAGTCGTGATCCAGGAAACCAAAGCCCCGACTGGGTACAAACTCAGCAGCACTGTCCGCACACTCCACATTGTGGAACAGAACGGAAAAGCAGTGATCCAGGAAGATGGTTCTAATGTGTTCCAACAGGAATACACCGGAACATATAAGGAAGACATCGTCCGTGGCGATCTCAGCTTCAATAAGGTGGATGGCAACCAAAGATCGCTGGCATACATTCCGTTTCTGCTGACCAACACAGACACTGGTGAGAAGCATATCATCATGACAGATGTCAACGGTAAATTTTCCTCAAAATCCGGGCGTGGAAGAACCAATCTGTTAGATGAATATAAAACTGACATCACGTCATCCGGCGGTGAACTTTCTGTGCCGGATGTTGCAATGATCCAGATGGAACTGGACGGTGCAACACAGCAGGCTGGTGTCTGGTTTGGTGCAGGTGCTGCAAACTCGACCAACGGAGCATTGATCTGCGGTCATTACAAGCTGCAGGAACTCCGCTGCAAGAACAATGCCGGATACAAACTGATCACCAGACAATTTTTCATTTCCAGCGGCGTTACAGATTACAGTGCCGGAACGCTGATCGATACTACAAACCCCGGCAACATCGTCGGAAAGAAGGTAGACGAGGACGGCAACGGACTTGCCGGAGCAGTTCTCGGACTGTTTACGCCGGATACCACAGAATTTACGCTGGAGAACACCTATACCGGCATGACTGCGGTTTCCGGTGAGGACGGTTCCTTTACCTTTGAAAACGTACCGAACGGCAAGTATGTGGTACACGAGATCACACCGCCGGACGGCTATATCCTCTCGGATCAGAGTTATCCGGTTACAGTTAAAGTCAACAAGGCAAATGAAGAAGTCCAGCTGGGCGAAGATATTGTCAATCACCCGACAACTGTGGAATTTTCCAAGGTTGACGAGAACGGCAATGCCCTTTCCGGTGCGAAGATGTCGATCATGGAACTGGGCAGCACTTCTGCCGTAGATTCCTGGACAACAGACAGCAGCAGCCACATCGTAACTGCAAAACTGGCAGTCGGAAAGAAGTATGAGTACTGGGAATCCGCTGCACCGGACGGTTACATCAAGGCAGAGCCCATCTACTTTACCATTCAGGCTGACGGCAGCGTGACCGATCTGGACGGCAATCCCATCACATTGCAGATGGTAGACCACGCTACACAGGTCGAGATCAGCAAGTATAACGACAGCGAAGAACCGCTGAGCGGTGCAAAGATGCAGATCCTGGACAGCGACAAAAACGTGGTTGAGGAATGGATCACAGACGGCACTACTCATGTAATTCACGGAAAACTGATCTACGGAAAAACATACACTCTGCATGAAGCAGCAGCCCCCACCGGTTACTACACCGCAGAGGATATGGAATTTACCGTAGGAAAAGACACCGTATCCATTGGCATGGTGGACGATGCAACATGGGCAGGCATTCTGAAAACAGACGATAGAGGTCACGATGTCATTGGTGCTGTCCTGCAAGTCAAGGACAAAAGCGGCAATGTCATCGAAGAATGGACCACAGACGGCACCCGACACGAAATGAGAGCCGTTCTGAATCCGGACGAAACCTACATTCTCCATGAGGTATTCGCACCGGAGGGATATTTCCTTTCCGAAGATCTGGAATTTACAGTTGGACAGCGTGTGATCATGGAAGATGTGAAGCAGACTGGTCTGACTGTTGGAAAGCTTTCTGACATTCAGGAGCAGACGGCTGGGCAGGAGCTTATCTTCCTGCCGGGAGCAAAGCTTCAGATCATCGATAAGAACGGCAACGTTCTGGACGAGTGGACAACGGAAAACGCACAACACCAAATCAACAAGATACTGACACCCGGCGAAACCTACACCCTCCACGAAGTGTCTGCACCGGACGGTTACTGTGTGGCAGAGGATATTCACTTCACCCTGAACGACAAGGGCGAATTTGTCAAGAGTGACGATTACGAATCCGGCGAAATGTGGATCCGGATGTACGACCTTGCAACAAAAATCGAGATCCAGAAAGTCGATGAAAACGGCAAACCGCTGAGCGGTGCTGCCCTGCAAATCATCGCAACAGACGCAGACGGAAAAGAAACACTGGTGGACAGCTGGATCACAGACGGCAGCGTCCATCAGATCTACGGCAAATTGATTGCCGGTCAGACATATATCCTCCGAGAAGCATCTGCTCCCAAGGGGTACGCCAAGGCAGCAGATCAGCAGTTTACCGTCGGTACGGACGGTAAGGTGCAGAACATCACCATGCAGGACGTTGCAACCAAGGTCGGCATCGACAAGGTTGACGAGGACGGCAAGCCGCTGTCCGGAGCAGTCTTGCAGCTTCTGGACACAGCTGGTACAGAAATCGATCAGTGGACAACCGACGGCACAACTCATCGCATGGATGCGATCCTGACCGCCGGTGCAGAATACACGCTGCACGAAGTATCCGCTCCGGACGGCTACTGCATCGCTGCGGATCAGAAATTCACCGTCAACGCAGACGGCAGTCTGACCAATGTCAAGCTGACCAATCTGTCTACCAAGGTACAGATCAGCAAGACAACGATCACCGGCGACACAGAACTGGAAGGTGCAAAACTGGAAGTGCGTGACCTCAGCGGCAATGCACTGGACAGCTGGACTTCCGGCAAGGAAGCCCATATGATCACCGCCAAGCTGACTGCCGGTCAGACCTACGTTCTGCACGAAACCGCAGCACCCAATGGCTATGTGGTTTCCAATGACATTGAATTTACAGTCAACGCAGACGGCACTGTGACGAAGGTCATCATGAAAGATGACACCACCAAGGTAGAAATCAGCAAGAAGGCAGAAAACGGACTTCCCCTTTCCGGAGCAAAAATGCAGCTGCTGGATAAGGACGGAAAAGAAGTCGATGCCTGGACAACAGACGGAAAGGCACATACCCTGACCGCCAAGCTGACGGCTGGTGCGACATATACTTTGCATGAAGTATCTGCACCGGCAGGCTACTGCGTTGCAGCAGATCAGGCCATCGTTGTCGGCACAGACGGCAAGCTGCAAAGCTTCACCATGACAGACCTGACCACCAAGGTATCTCTTACCAAGTATGAGATCACCGGTGAAAAGGAACTGGCAGGAGCATCTCTGGAACTGTACGCAGCGGAAAGAGATGCCAACGGCAATTACACACGCAAGGGCGATGCCATTGAGAAATGGACATCCACCAACAAGGCACACGAGATCATCGGCAAACTGACTGCCGGTGCATCGTATATCCTCCACGAAACCGCAGCCCCCAATGGCTATGTAGTTTCCAACGACGTGCCGTTTGTAGTCAATCCAGACGGCACTGTCACAAAGGTATCCATGAAGGACGATACCACCAAGGTAGAGATCAATAAGACTACCGAGGACGGCACACCTCTGAAGGGTGCAGTTTTACAGCTGCTGGACAAGGACGGCAAGGAAGTGGAGCAGTGGACAACTGACGGCACTGCACACGTACTGACTGCCAAGCTGACAGCTGGTGCAACCTATGTGCTGCACGAAGTATCTGCACCGGCAGGCTACTGCAAAGCTGCGGATCAGTCGTTTGTCGTTCCGGCAGACGGCAGCAAAAAGATTCTCACTATGACCGACCTTGCCACACGGGTGACCGTGGAAAAGCTGGATGCTGACAGCAAGCCGCTGTCCGGAGCAAAATTACAGCTGCTGGACAAGAACGGCGATCTGGTAGACGAATGGACATCTGATGGCAAGGCACACACTCTGACTGCAAAACTAACTGCTGGAGAAACCTACACCCTGCGGGAAGCAGCATCTCCGGACGGTTACTACAAAGCAAAGGACATCACATTTACAGTCAATGCAGACGGCACAGCCAATGAAGTGGCTCTGTACAACGCAAAGACCAGAGTATCCATCAGCAAGTACGACATTACCGGCGAGAAAGAAATCCCCGGTGCAAAGCTGGAGGTACGGGACAAGAACGACAACGTTCTGGACAGCTGGACATCGACCGGAAAAGCCCATGAGATCGTAGGCGTACTGGTAGCCGGACAGACCTATGTACTGCATGAATCTGTTCCGGCAGACGGCTATGTAGTTGCCAACGATGTAGAATTCACAGTCAATCCGGACGGCACAGTGACTGTAGTTGCCATGTATGATGATACCACCAAGGTGGAGATCAACAAGGTAACGGAAGATGATAAGCCGCTGTCCGGTGCGAAGATGCAGATCATCGACAAGGCTGGTACAGTCGTCGATGAATGGCTGACAGACGGCACGGCTCATGTGCTGACGGCTCAGCTGATCTCCGGTCAAACCTACACCCTGCACGAAGTATCCGCTCCGGCAGGCTATGTGGTATCTCCGGATCAGCAGTTCACTGTCAACACCGACGGCAGTGTGACAAGCGTATCTATGACAGATATTGCAACTGTTGTTCGGGTAGACAAGGTCGATCCGGACGGGAAACCCCTTTCCGGTGCAACCTTGCAGATCCTGGACAAGGACGAGAATGTACTGGATGAGTGGATCACCGACGGCACAACACATACGCTGACCGCAAAACTGACTGCCGGACAGACCTACACACTGCGGGAAGCAGCTGCACCGGCAGGCTACTACACCGCTGCGGATTCTGCCTTTACGGTAAATCTGGACGGCACACCCAATGCGATCACCCTGTACAACATCAAGACCAAGGTAGAGATCACCAAGTATGACATCACCGGAACCAATCCGCTGCCAGGAGCAAGGCTTCAGGTCAAGGATCTGGACGGCAATGTCATGGACGAATGGACATCTACCGACAAGGCACATCTGATCGAAGGCGTTCTGGTATCCGGACAGACATATATCCTCCACGAGGAAACTGCACCGGACGGCTATGTGCTGGCAAGTGATATGCAGTTCACCGTCAATCCGGACGGCACGATCACGACCGTTGCCATGAAGGACGATACCACCAAGGTATCGATCACCAAAAAAGACATCACCGGCGAAAATGAAATTACCGGTGCAACGCTGGAAGTCTGGGATATGCAGGGCAATGTCATTGACAGCTGGGTATCCGACGGTACAGCACATGAGATCTCCGGCATTCTGACTGCTGGTGCAAAGTACATTCTCCATGAAGTATCTGCACCGGACGGTTATGTAGTTGCAACAGACGTAGAGTTTACTGTCGATGCAAACGGCAATGTCACCGAAGTCACCATGCTGGACGATACCACAAAACTGCACGTCACCAAGAAAGACATCACCGGCGAAAAGGAACTGGCTGGTGCAGCACTGGAAGTCAAGGATACCGACGGCAACATCATTGATGCCTGGGTATCAGATGGCACAGAGCATCAGATCATCGGCGTTCTGGCAGTGGGCAAGAAATATATCCTCCACGAGGTATCTGCCCCCAACGGTTACGTCGTTGCCGAAGATGTAGAATTTGAGGTCAATGCAGACGGCAGCATCACCAGAGTGGAGATGCGTGACGACACCACAAAGGTGGCTATCACAAAATATGAGATCACCGGTGAAAAGGAACTGCCGGGTGCATCAATGCAGCTGCTGGATTCCAAGGGCAATGTGGTTGACGCATGGATCTCTACCGACAAGGCTCATGAGATCATCGGCGTTCTGACTGCCGGAGAAACTTACACCTTGCATGAAGTATCCGCTCCCAACGGCTATGTGGTTGCCGCAGATGCAAGCTTTACGGTCAACACCGACGGCAGCATCAATGTGGTTTCTATGTATGACGATACCACCAAGGTATCCATCAGCAAGACGGACATTACTACTGGTGCGGCTCTGGCAGGGGCAACACTCCAGATCATCGACCAGAATGACAACGTCATTGAAGAATGGGTATCCACAGAAGAAGCACATCTCATCGAAGCAGTCCTGACTGCTGGCGAAACCTATACGCTGCGGGAAACCTCCGCACCGAACGGTTATGTCATTGCAGAGGACGTATCCTTTACCGTCAATCCGGACGGCAGCGTGACACACGTTGAAATGCAGGACGATGTGACCAAGGTGTCTATCAGCAAGACAGACATCACTGGTGACAAGGAACTGGCTGGTGCGGCTCTGGAAGTACGGGATTCCAATGACAATGTGATCGATGCATGGGTATCTGACGGTACGGCACATCAGATCAACGGCGTACTGGTTGCCGGTGCGACATACACCTTGCATGAGGTATCTGCACCGGACGGCTATGTGGTTGCCGAAGATGTGACCTTCACCGTCAACGAGGATGGCAGCGTAAATATGGTTTCCATGGTAGACGCACCGACCTCTGTACACATCAGCAAAAAGGACATCACCACCGGTGAGGAACTGCCTGGAGCAACACTGGAATTGTATGACAAGGATCACAATCTGGTAGATTCCTGGGTATCCACCAACGAAGCACACATCATCGAAGCGGTTCTGATCGCAGGCGAAAAGTACACGCTGATCGAAACCTCTGCACCGAATGGATATGTCATTTCTGAAAAGGTAGAGTTCACCGTGAATCTGGACAACACCATCACCCATGTGGAGATGCTGGACAAGACCACCAAGGTACAGATCAGCAAAAAAGCGATCACTGGTGAGGACGAGCTGCCAGGTGCAGTGATGCAGGTTCTGGACAAGGACAACAACATCATTGACCAGTGGACTTCCGGCAGCGAACCGCACATGATCGAGGGTATCCTGATCGCAGGACAGACCTACACGCTCCACGAAGTATCTGCACCGGCTGGCTACACACTGGCAAAAGATGTGACATTCACCGTCAGCGAAACCGGTGAGATCGACCATGTGGAAATGATCGATGATACCACCAAGGTATCCATCAGCAAAACAGACATCACCGGCGAAAAGAATGTTTCCGGAGCAACGCTTCAGATCATCGACAAGAACGGCAATGTAGTTCACGAGTGGATCTCTGGTACGGATGTCAACTATATGGAAGCACAGCTGGTTGCCGGAGAAACTTACACACTGCATGAAACCAATGCTCCGGCTGGCTATGTGCTGGCACAGGATCAGCAGTTCACCGTCAATCCGGACGGCACCATCACCAATGTCAACATGAAGGACGATACCACCAAGGTATCTATCACCAAGTATGATCTGACCAGCGGTAAGGAACTGCCGGGTGCAACGCTGCAAATCATCGACAAGGACGGCAACGTCATTGAGGAATGGATCTCTACCAGCGAAGCACATCTGATTGAGGGAATCCTGACCGCAGGCGAAACTTACACACTCCGTGAAATTTCCGCACCCAACGGCTGGACGATTTCCGAAGATGTCACCTTTACGGTGAACGCAGACGGAACGATCACGCACGTTGAAATGTACGACAAGCCCACCAGCGTATCGCTCCGCAAGGTAGATCCTGATGGCAATGACATCAAGGGTGCCGTCATGCAGCTGCTGGACAAGGACGGCAACGTCGTTGAGGAATGGACCACAGACGGCAATGCACACGTTCTGACCGCACAGCTGATTGCCGGCGAAACCTACACGCTGCACGAGAAATCCGCTCCGGCAGGATATGAACTGGCAAAGGATCAGACCTTTACGGTTCCGGATGACGGTGAGATCACAGTCACTATGACTGACGAAAAGACACCGACCACACCGCCGGTTGCAACACCCACCACGCCTACCCCGACTTCTACAGCATCCCCGAAAACTGGAGATGCAACACCGGTAATGGCGATCGGTACAGGACTGCTGGCAAGCTTTTTCATCATGCTGCTGACACGCAGAAAGAAGCGGAGAAACAGAAAGGCAGCGTAAACAAGACCTCATCGACAAATCTTCATTATCAAAACATTCACCAAAAACACTGGGATAAGAAAGGAATGGTGAATCCCATGTAATCTATATTTTTTCCGAATCACCCGTAGAAAGTAAGAGATGTGACATGAACTGTACCGACAGCTTCGGCTGCCGGTATACTTGATGTCACAAGCATCAAAAGTAAAGTAAAAGGAACACGGAGGAATTCAAAATGGCAGGAGATATGAGGAAATTTCATGCATCTATCAAGGACTTGAAAAGCAAGATCGAGAGATACATGGAGCAGTACGGGAACAGCATGGGTACACTGGACAAGAATGATTTCAGTCTGATCCTTGGAGAGAAACCTGGGTTCTCGCAGAACAATGTGGCGATTTGCCGATTGATCGCATGGAATGTTCTGCTGCATCGAGATGCACCAGAACTGGATAAGGAAGTGGTAGACTGGGCAAATGCTATGCGTGTCTACACCCACGTGGTAGATTATCCGGCAGTATATCGCATGGACAGCATCGATGATCTGCGGCATCTCAACGCCATGGCTCACCTGTCCATGCAGTATATGCGGAATGAAAGCGACCGGCGGCAGGCAAACTGTTACAAGACGTATGAAGATGTTGAGAAGTACGCCAGCAATCCGAAGGAGAGTTTGCAGTATCGGAGAAAGACGGCGGAGTGATTCACAAAAGAAACAGCGAAATTGCAAGGTGGACATGATGTCCACCTTGTACAGATTATGAATGCAGTCAGAAATCAAAGAATCACAGCTATCGTTTCCTCTCTTTGATTGCATTGAGCATCACAAAAGAAACAGCGAAATTGCAAGGTGGACATGATGTCCACCTTGTACAAATTATGAATGCAGTCAGGAATCAAAGAATCACGGCTATGGTTTCCTCTCTTTGATTGCATCAAGCATCACAAAAGAAACAGCGAAATTGTAAGGTGGACATGATGTCCACCTTGTCTAAAATTTGAACACGGAGGTGAAATTCATGAGAATATCCGACAACGACATCGCCAAAGCAGAACAAATGGACTTGCTGACCTATCTGCAAATTTACGAACCAGGGAATCTGAAACGGGTTGCCGGCAATGAATATCGAACAATCGACCATGACAGTCTGCGGATCTCCAATGGAAAATGGCACTGGTATTCCAAAGGGATCGGCGGACACAACGCCCTGCAATATCTGATGAAGGTGCGGGAAATGAAATTCCCAGATGCAGTACGGCAGATCCTACAGCTGCCGTCGGAGGAATACCAGAGTGCAATACCGCAACGGCAGCCAGAAAAGAAACGGGAATTTTCTCCGCCCTCCCGAAACTACAATCACAACCAAGTGATCGCCTATCTGGAGGGACGAGGAATCAGCCGGAATGTGATCTTCCACTGCATTAAAAATAAGACACTGTACGAAAGCCAGAAATATCACAGTGCTGTGTTTCTGGGAATGGACAGAGAGAATCGTCCCCGGTACGGTAATATCCGTGCTACCAAAGGCGATTTCAAAGGAGAATGTTCCGGTTCTGATAAACGTTATGCGTTTCACCTGATGCCGGAACAGCCCAAAAGCAATGCGGTTCACGTTTTTGAAGCTGCCATCGATGCTTTAAGTTTTGCAACCTATGCAGAAATACGGGGTGCTCCATGGAAAGATATGAATCTGCTGGCACTGGGCGGTGTTGCCGGAACTGGTCAGAAAGTTCCCCTTGCACTGGAACAGTTTCTGAAAGACCATCCGCAAATCAAAACACTGTATTTGCACCTGGATAACGATGCACCGGGACGTGAAGCAACACTGCACATCACAAATCTGCTGAAAAATACGTATCAAATCCACGATGTACCACCCACAGGCGGGAAAGACGTTAATGATTTTCTCATGAAACTGCGTTCCCTGAACCAAAACAGAACGCAGGGACGGCAAAGCTGCCCCTCTCTCTAAGGAAAATCGTCTTTCAGACGAAACAGGATGCGTAGCATCCGTTCGTAGGACGATACACCCGGTGGGTGTTCGTTCTACGGCAAGCAACGTCTTTGGGTGACCACACCCAAAGACCACAAAATTTGCAATTTTGTGCTTGTTAGGGGCAAGCCCCTAAGACCCCGATTCGGAAAAAATAAAGTTCAAGGAGAAAAATATGCGAGAAAGAAACAAACGGATATGGATTCGCATGACAGATAAAGAATATGCTGATCTGGAAGAAAAGCGAAAGAGATCCGGTTATCCCCGTGAGGTATTTCTCCGGCATCTGATTGCAGATGGAACTGTCCGGGAAGCCCCGTCTGTGGATTATCCAAAACTGCTGCTTGCACTCAGCCGGATCGGAAACAATCTCAATCAGCTCACTGCGACCGCCAATACCATTCACTACATTGACCCGCAGTCTTTGGAAGAAACGACCGGAGATCTGAAGCACATTCTGAAAGAGATCCACCGTTCTTTTCTGATCCCAGATCAGCAAAGGGTCACAGAAGAAACCGCTTCTGGTTTGCAGCACATTTTTCTGGAGGTGCAGAAAGTGCTGGTGGGACAGGAAGCAGCTGCTGATCCGGACGCAGTGCTGCAATACATTCAAGATGCGGTTTTGGAACAGTCGAAGAAAGACAATCAGACAGTTCGTCAGAAACGGCAGGAAGCAGACTGGAAAGAACAGCTGCGTGAAGTGCCGCCGCTGTACCAGCCATTTCAGGAAGGAGAAGACGTATGCTAGATATTGCAGTAACGATCATGTCGATCAGCAGCTTGACATTGGCAACAGACATGATCATATACCTGATCAATGGTAAAGGAATGTTTCCTTACGCAGAGGATGTCAAATATATGCGGTATGTCTATGGCATTCTCTCTCTTGCAGTGACCGTAGGAGCATTTGTTGTATTTTTCACCAGATCAAAATCTCTATGAAAGGAAGTTGTTATGTTATACATCATCATTGGAATTGCAGCACTCATCATATACCCACTCTTGAGTATCGTTGTAATTCAAGATAAAGCGATTTTCATCGGAAGTGTCATTGTCAGTATTCCTGTAGTGCTTTTGGTATGGTATTTGTTTTTTTCAAAATGTTTGTTCTGATTTCTTTGGTACGATGATCGGCATACCAAAACATTTGAAAGGACGGTGAAAACATGGCAACTACATCGATCTGGGCAATCAAAGGCACTGCTGCTGCAATTCGGCGAGTAGAAATGTACATTGAAAACCCAGAAAAGACAATCGAACAAACTGGACTGGAGTATCAGAGCAGTCTGCATCAGATCGATCAGAACGGCAGCATGATACACGAGTACAGTCCGGAGGAACTGGAGCAAGAAAAAGTCTGCTATGTGTCTGGTATCAACTGCACTGCTCCCAACGATGCCTGCGAAGAATTTGCAGCTGTCTATGATCTCTGGGGAAAGCCCTGCAAAGGCAGAGTGTGTTACCATGGCTATCAGTCCTTCCGGGAAGGCGAAGTCACCGCAGAGCAAGCACACGAGATCGGCGTGGAACTGGCAGAGCAGCTGTGGGGCGATCGGTTTCAGGTTGTGGTTGCAACGCATCTGAATACCGGTCACTATCACAATCACATCATGCTCAATGCCATCGCCTTTGCAGATGGGTACAAATTTGTCAACCGCAAGTCTGACTATCAGCAGATGCGGAAGGTGTCTGATGATCTATGCCGGGAGTATGGGCTGTCTGTCATTGAACACCCAGGACAAAGCGGCAAACATTACGGTGAATGGAAAGCGGAACAGGAAGGCAGACCGACTCAGCGTGGCGATATTCGCCTGGATCTGGATGCTGCCATTGAAAAGCTGGGCAGCAAACCAATTGACCGATCCAGACGACCAACGGTGCGTGGAGATATACGGCTGGACTTCGATGCAGCTGCCATGCAGTCTGATACCGTACAAGATCTGATCCGGCAAATGGAGGAAATGGGATATACCTGGAACTTCTCCGGCAAGTATCCCAAAATCAAACCGCCTGGAAAAGATCGTTACTTTCGCCTATATAAACTGGGAGCCGGTTATGACAGTCTGGAAACGCTGGCAAAGCGGGTGCTGCATATGCAGGAAGAAACTGCCCATAAAGTCAGAATGCCGTCTGCCTATTATCGCTATCACGGAAGCTTTCGCAAGCGAAAGAAAGCAACTGGTTTTCTGGCACTGTACTACTATCATTGCTATCGAATCGGTGTATTTGCCAAGCAAACATACCCCAAATATACGCCGGAATTTCGGGAAGCACAGAAGCAGCTGCATGAAATGTCAAAGGCAGCTGCTTTTTTGCATGGTGCAGACATTCACAGCAAAGAGCAGTTTCAAAGCTACCGGGAAAAGCTGAATCAGGAAATTCAGCTGTGTGATACGCAGATCAAGGAATTGCAGCAGCAGCTTGCGGCAAGCAACGATCCGGCAGAAAATAAAGCACTGGTGCATCAGCTGGACAGGCTGCACCAACAGCAACAGAATTTCGCAGAACAGAAACGACTTTGCAAGATCGTTGCCCAGCAGCAGGTACAGGAAGAAGCACCGCCGCAGCCGCAGGAAACTGAACCGACAGCACCGAAGAAACAAAGTGGTGCGATTGGAGTAGACTAAACTTTCGCTCTCAAAATCAAAAGAAAAAGCCGTTCGCTTTTCCAAAAGAAACCGAATGGCTTTTTCATATATATATCCAAATTCAAAAAGAAAAAAAGGAGTTGATCAAACATGGATGAAGGCGTACAGGCAGCAGGAGCAATGCTCTATGTCCTTTCCGAATCCGTCATGCTTGCGACTGATCTGTTGGTTGCAACCGTAAAAACCACCGGATCGACCGGGAAAGCAGTTGCAGCAATGCTGGCGGCTCACTGGAAGAACAGCACGCAAAAGGAAATGGGAGAGATCTCATTAAAAGCAATGGTCAAACGAAAAGAGCCATTTGATATGCTGGCAATGGATACTGTTGATGCCGGAAAGTTTCGGCGGCTGGCAGATCAAGTGGGTTTGCTGTATAGCATTCGTGCAGATAAACCGGATTACGATGATATGACAGTAGATGGACTGACCTCAGTCCTCTATCGGCAGCAGGATGCTCCTCTGGTCAAAAGTATTCTGGAACGGCTGCATATCAATACACTTGTGACCGCACAGACAGAAGATATTGCAGAGATCACGCCAGAACAACAGAATGCACTGCAAAATGCAGAAAATCCAGCTGCTGCACCTGTCACAGAAGAAGCACCTGTGATGCAGCAAGTTGACGATATGACAGCGATGCAGCAAGTTGTACGGCAGCAAATGGAGCAGAATCTGACATCAAGTGCCGGAATGTCAACCGCAGACCTGTTGGATCGCAATCGGCAAGGTGCAGAAAAAGAACCAAAAAAAGAAATGCCCCTGGCGGAGGATCTTCCGAAGATGGATCCAATGCAGGGGCAATCTATTACTGATCTGCAAAAGCAATTGACAGATCAGATGCAGGAACACCTAAAAAAACCAGTCAGAAAAGGACAATCCCTGGATCTGTAGGAGGTCAATCAGAATGGAACAGGAAGCACCAGCATTTTCTCCCAGTTCTCTATATGAAAATGGTTTGAAAATGCTAAAGTATGAATCTCTATTGCAGGAGTTTCTGCGATTTTATGCAAGGTATCAAGGTACGCTTGATCTGGAAAACAGTATTTTGCTGTTTCAATCGTATCGGCAGGATCCAGAAGCCGGATACGCACAGACACTGGAGGAATGGAATGCAGACGGCAAAAAGATCTGTTATGGAGAAAAAAGCAGTCTTTTCCTATATGCTCCGAAAAATTTCCAGGGACGTACTAAAAAAATAGAGGAACGAGAGATGATTCCGCTGTTTACAGAACGGCAAACAGAAACTTGTGAAAAATACCGGAACAGATCGGCAGAACACCCGTTTCACCTAAAAGAGTGCGGCGAGATTCCCAAAGCAAGTGACGAAGAAATGCTGCAAATCTGTGTGAACACTGCGATCAGCTGTATGATGTCAAAAGGATGCGGAATGCCAGTTTTCGTAGAACCAGATACTGAAATATCATTGGAAAATCCAGTTCAATATAGTCCTAACACCAATCGTCTGTATATCGCCAAGGGAGCAGCTTATGACGATGTTGCCTTTGCGATCATGCGGGAGGTGATCTATAGCAAGCAGTTTCAGCCGTTACAATCCGAAGACGAACTGGCAAACAAGGACATGGTAACGGCAATCATTGAACTGCGTGTTACCCCGCAGCGGGACAGCGGCTATGAGGAGATCGCCCATACCATTATGCAGTATGACGAGGTGGAGAGCATTGCTCTGATGGCAGGTGCCTACGACCTTTCCGTGACTGTGCGGGGAACTAATGTGAAAGACGTTTCCATGTTTGTTTCGCAGCGGCTGGCAACGCTGGCAGGCGTATTGTCCACTGCGACCTATTTTGTACTGAAAAAATACAAGGAAAAAGGTATCATTATTGAAGGCGAAGAAAAGGACGAACGGGGCTACTATTTCCCGTGATGTCCGACAGGAAAGGGGAGAAAACTCGTGTTGAATTATGACACGCTTCTTTCAGATCAGGTAAAGAAAATGAAGCCCTCTGGTATCCGGAAATTTTTCGATCTGGCTGCCATGATGGAGGGCGTGATCAGTCTGGGTGTCGGAGAGCCGGACTTTCAGACACCGTGGACAGTACGAAAAGCTGCCGTGGACAGTCTGGAACGGAAACGCATGGTGTACACTGCCAATTCCGGTATGGCAGATCTGCGAAAAGAGATCTGTCATTATCTGAACCGCAAGTACCACCTGACTTATCATCCGGAAAACGAAACATTGGTTACAGTGGGCGGTTCGGAGGCGATCGATCTTGCGATTCGTGCAACCGTCAATCCGGGAGATGAAGTTCTGATCGTAGAGCCGTCTTTCGTTTGCTATAAACCGATCGTGGAACTGATGCACGGTGTAGCAGTGCCGATCTCCACCAAGCTGAAAAACAAGTTCAAGCTGACACCGGAGGAACTGCGTTCCCATATCACAGAACGCACAAAGATGCTGATCCTGCCCTATCCGAACAACCCCACCGGCGGCATTATGACCAGAGAAGATCTGGAGGCGATTGCGGAAGTTCTGCGGGATACTAATATCTTGGTGCTGTCCGATGAGATCTACTCGGAACTGACTTATGGCAGAAAGCATGTTTCTATTGCCGAAATCGACGGCATGTGGGAACGGACGATTTATGTCAGCGGTTTCTCGAAAGCATTTGCCATGACCGGCTGGCGGCTGGGCTATGTCTGTGCTCCGGAACCGATCGCAAAGCAGATGCTGAAAATTCACCAGTATGCCATTATGAGTGCTCCCACATTGAGCCAGTATGCCGCTATTGTGGCACTGCGGGAATGCGATCAGGAAGTGCAGAAAATGGTGGACGAATACAACCGCCGCCGCCGCATGCTGGTAGACGGCTTTAACCGCATTGGTCTGACCTGCTTTAATCCGGAGGGAGCGTTTTACATGTTCCCCTGTATCCGAAGCACCGGCATGACCAGTGAGGAATTCTGCGAAACGCTGTTGCAGGAAGAAAAAGTTGCCGTGGTACCGGGCAATGCGTTCGGGGAAAGCGGTGAGGGCTTTGTGCGTGTTTCCTATGCGTACTCTCTGAAGCATTTGCAGGAAGCACTGGTTCGCATCGAACGTTTTGTCCAGCGGCATCAGGGGGAAAATCAATGCGAGCAGTAACCAGAACGGCTCCGGCAAAAATCAATCTGGGGCTGGATATTACAGGCACTCGTGCAGACGGGTATCATCTTCTGGAAACCGTGTTTCAGGCAGTTTCCATTGCGGACACCGTGACAGTTGCCCTGACGGAATCACCGGAAATCACACTGACCTGTGATGTGCCGGCAGTGCCGTGCAGCCCAAAAAATATCGCGTGGAAAGCTGCACAGCGGTATCGGGAGGCAGCCGGCTTGCAGTCCGGTGTGCAGATACAGATCCTCAAGCGGATTCCTATGGAAGCCGGTATGGGCGGCGGCAGTACAGATGGTGCTGCGGTGCTGCTGGCATTGCAGGAACTGACAGGGAATGCTCTGCCGCAGGAAAAGCTGCTGGAAATTGCAGTTTCACTTGGGGCAGATGTGCCGTTTTTCCTTTACGGCGGCACTGCCTATGGGGCTGGCATCGGGGAAAAGCTGGAACCGCTGCCGCTGTTTTCCACAGATTGTCTGGTAATCGCCAAGGGTACCGCAGGCGTATCCACGGCACAGGCATACGGGGCGATCGATGCCCTGCAAAATCCGAAACACCCACCAGTGCAGCAGCTGCGAAAGGCGTTGGAAGCCGGCGGAACTGCTGCGGAAATTGCTCCGCTTTGCGGTAATTTGTTTGAACTGGCGGTGGAACCGGAAGAAGTACAGCAGATTCGCAGCACCATGCTGGAACAAGGGGCACTTTGCAGTGTCATGACCGGCAGCGGTGCGGCAGTGTTCGGCTTGTTCCCGAATCGGGAATCTGCGGAATCTGCCTGTGCAGTTCTGCGGAAACAGGTACCGTTTGCGGAAGTTTGTCACACATTATAAGGGCAACACCGCACAAAGAGCGTCTGGCGACTTTGCACGCCATCTGCTTGTAAATTTCTCGTCATATTTCACAAAAATGCTCGTGAATACATCAAGTATTCACTCC
>ERZ824480.769-NODE-769-length-35136-cov-18.465950_pt1 | contig 35136 bp, 34 predicted proteins | sample MGYA00519861_ERZ824480 | MGnify/ENA primary metagenome ERZ824480 (study PRJEB31778, sample SAMEA3449152) | human gut metagenome | biome: human gut; feature: human-associated habitat; material: faeces | place: United Kingdom | collected 2010/2012 ... | reverse complement strand
GGAAGCTCTGGAAAATGCAGAATATATCGACCAAGACGGAAAAGATATTACACCGACCTCGTATGACATTACTTTTCAGGATGTATCCTTTGGTTACGATAAACGGACTGTATTGCATGATGTGAATTTCACGATTCCGCAGAATACCACAACAGCGATTGTAGGTCCCTCCGGGAGCGGCAAGTCTACCCTGTGTAGCCTGATTGCACGCTTTTATGATGTTGACGCCGGAAAAATCACTTTAGGAGAAACAGATATTCGAGAATTTACCTGTGACAGCTTACTAAAAAATATCAGTATGGTGTTCCAGAATGTATATCTGTTCCGGGATACAATCCGTAACAATATCAAATTCGGCAGCCCGGACGCTTCGGAGGAACAGATGATTGCCGCTGCAAAAGAAGCGCGCTGCCATGACTTTATTATGGCCTTGCCAGATGGATATGATACCGTCATTGGGGAGGGCGGTTCTTCTCTTTCCGGCGGTGAAAAGCAGCGGATTTCGATTGCCAGAGCCATGCTGAAAGATGCGCCGATTGTCATTTTGGACGAGGCCACGGCCAGCATTGACCCAGAGAATGAGCATTTGATTCAAGAGGCTATTTCCGCACTGACACATGGTAAAACAATCATAACGATTGCCCATAGACTGGCGACGATTGAAAATGCGGATCAAATTCTTGTCATTGATGGTGGAACCGTCGTGCAGAAAGGAACCCATAAGGAATTGCTGGCTCAAAGGGGAACCTATCAGGAATTTATTAAGATTCGGGAACAGGCTGAGGGCTGGAGGATTCAACAATAAGCATAAAGGAGGAACTGATGAAGATTCATGCGTCTGGGGAGGATTATCTGGAGGCTATCCTTGTTCTACAAAAGAAAATGGGCATGGTCCGCTCCATTGACCTTGCCCGGCACATGGGCTTTAGCAAACCGAGTATCAGCCATGCGGTAGGCGTTTTGAAAAATGGAGGTTTTCTGACCGTGGATGATGATGGGTTCCTTCATCTGACCGTCATAGGTCGGGAGATTGCCGAGAAAATCTATGAACGCCATTTGTTTTTTATGGAGCAGTTTATCGCTGCTGGCGTCGATCAGGAAACAGCGGAACAAGACGCCTGCCGGATTGAACACGCCATCAGTGATACATCTTTCCGAAAGCTGAAGGAGAAAGTACAAGGAACCGATTAGCGCACATCGGCTCCGCTCTGCATAATAAGTTATCTGCCCCGTCCGGGGAAAGAAAAAAACCGTTGACTGGGGCAGATAATTTCGTGCGCTATTTTAAGGTTTGAACTCAATCGGCGGTTTTGAAGGACAATTTCAGAGCCGCCGTTTCTTTGCGTTTACACAAACTAATGACGACTTGCAGGGACACGGTAGCCGCTTGGAGGTTAATTTGCCGTGTCTCTTTTGCTTTTTCAAAGCTCCCATGATCTACATCAATTAAAAAAAGCATTGCCCCTCCTCCGGGCAAGTATAGCATTGCATCGGCATTATCGTTCCATGTGATTCAGCATAATAATGACTGTTCTTGGTGCGCCAGTTTCCCATTGCGGGAATCTGGCGTTTTTTGTTGCCTTTTTTTCGGAGATAATCCGGCTGTATACCGGTGTCGTTCCCCACCTCCATTCGATTCACTCGTCAATCACCCGTGAATCGAAATGGAGGTACATAATGAAGAAAATTAACCTTCGGGAACTTTATCCTGATGTTTATACAACAGACTTTTTTGTAGATGTGACAGAGGAAGTAATGGAGACTATTCGAGCAGCTGAACGTGCGGAGGCTGCGTATGAGCGAAAGATGTATCGTTATAAAGCACAGTATTCTCTGGATTGCGAGAATGGCATTGAAAATGCGGTGCTGTTGAAGCCGAAAACACCGGAGATGCTTCTGGAGGAAAAACAGCTTCAGGAGCAGGTCTATTCTGCTGTGATGAATTTACCGAAAAAACAGGCAAAGAGGATTTATGCCCGATATTACCTGGGAATGACGGTAAATGAAATTGCCGGGGTAGAAGGTGTAGACCCAAGCCGTGTCCGAGACAGTATCCGGCGCGGCTTAAAGCAGCTCGGAAAATATTTTTGATAAAGTTTCGTTTGATGCGCCTGTTTTTTGCCTTTTTTGTCAGTGTTAATAAGAAGGACAAATTTTCCTCCTTCATCTGCACATTGACAATCGAATAGACAGCACAACAGGTACATAACCCATGTACGAGCGAATATGAAACGCCGCGAGGATGGAGCAGTCAGGGAGGTGATGAAAGCACTGCTTCGGAGCGATCTACGATTTCATAAAAGAATGGTGGCAGATTTGGCGCGATGACTACATGGGGGCTTAAAGATACTTCCTCACGGCCCGCCAAAGACTTGGGGGGAACCCTGCGGCACACGATACGAACGATGCTGCGGAGTTATGACATCCGCGCCAGCGGAGACCTGTTGTGTTCCCATCGTCAGGGGGCGTGGCAAATGTGACGAAAGCTGAGAAATATAAATAGGAAGCGTTTGCCGCTTTCTGTTCAAAATCAGATACCATGCGCTGGTGGTTTCGGCTGCCAGCGTATTCATGTGATTTTGAACAAACACGATGACAAACTTGACGGATTGGAGGAAATATGCTTTATGGAAAAACTTATTACGCGAAAAGAAGCAGCAGAAATTTTGGGTATCAGCATTGCAACGCTGGACGCGGCCCGTAACAATGGTCTTATTTCTTATGTGCAATATGTGCAGAATGGCTGTGTGTACTTTACCTCAGCGGGCCTTCAGGAGTATATCGCAAAATGCACCCACAGAGCAAAGCCAGCAGAAAAGAACGCAACTTATCGTAAACCTCGCAGAGCTGGAGTGTGAGCCGGTCCGTATCCTTGTCGAAATCATAATGGTCTGATAAAACATAGATACAGCGCTGGAGTATATTCTTAGGAGGTGGAGGAATTGGCAAATAGGAAAATAATGCTTCCTCAATATGGCACAGTTATGAAAAGAGGTGTCCTATATTATAGGACCAGAATCAAAGACACGAATGGTAAGCTCGTAGCTATCTACGCAAAAACACCTGAAGAACTATACAACAAAGAAACGCTTGCGTTGGAACAGATTGAGAATGCCACTTTTCATCGGAAAACGCCCACAGTTGCAGAGTATTGTGAAAAGTGGCTGCTGATGCAGTCGGTTCATGTACGAGCTACTACTTTGACGGATTACACCTCAAAGGTCAGGCGGCATATTATAGCGGAATTGGGAGATAAACGGATGGGTGAGGTTAGCCTGGATGATATTCAGCTTGCCCTTGTTCCGGTTTCCAAGAAATCTGCATCGGTTTATAAATCTGTGGTAATCCTTTACAAATCTATCTTTCGCGCAGCGATGGAAAGCAGGATCATTGACCATAACCCGACGATTTATCTCACGACAAAAGGTGGCGGTGTTCCACAAGAGGATCGTCAGGCTTTGACAGATGAACAGGCAGCACGACTTTTGGATGCTATCCGAGATTTGCCGCCTTATGTCTTTGTCATGATTGGTTTATATGCAGGGCTGCGCCGGGAAGAAATTCTTGCTCTGCAATGGGATTCAGTATATCTGGATACGGATACTCCATATCTGACGGTAAGGCGGGCATGGCACACAGAACACAACAGACCGGTAATCTCAGACGAATTGAAAACCAAGGCTGCGGAGAGAAATATCCCTCTTCCTGTTTGCTTGGCTGAGTGTTTGAAAGCAGCAAAGGAAACATCGACTTCGGAGTATGTGGTTTCAAACCGGGACGGCGAACCGCTGTCCTACACGCAGTTTAAGCGACTTTGGCAGTATATTGTTACGAGGACGGTCAAGGAGCGGAGCTATTATCGGTATGAAGATGGAAAAAGAGTAAAGCATACTGTCACACCTGTCTTGGGGGAAAAGGCTGCTCATAACGGAAAAGTGGTTTACAGTCTGGACTTTGAAGTAACACCCCATCAGCTGCGGCATACTTACATTACCAATCTCATTCATGCATCGGTAGATCCCAAAACGGTTCAATACCTGGCAGGCCATGAAAGCAGCAAGATTACCATGGACATTTATGCAAAGGTTAAGTACAACAGACCAGATGAGCTGGTCAGATCAATGAGTTGCGCGTTTGCAAGCTGGGACGCAGCACAGTAATAATAAAATAGGAAGTAAAGCAGGAGCGAGGCAAGGATGTCTCGCTCTTTGTTTTACATCAGCCGTATCTTTGATTAAATCGAGGCTTTCTGATAAAAAGAGAGTGTAGATACGGAGACTACACATTATCAAGAAAGGACGATCAAAGATGGCAAAAAAGAAAACACAGATCCCGAAGTATGGGACCATTACATTGAAAGGAATCCAGTATTACAGAACCAGGATTACGGATGCAGATGGCAAAGAGTTGAGTTTGTATGCCGCTACTTGTGAAGAATTGTATGAGAAGCAGTTAGAGGCCCGGAAGAAGGTGGAAGAAATTATCTTTCACCGGCAGCACCCGACAGTAGCTGAGTATGGAGAGAAGTGGCTGCTGATGCAGTCGGCAAAGGTGTCTGCGTCTACACTCAGAGGTTATACGAGGGATATGACAAACTATATCATCAAACCTCTGGGAGAGATGTATATGGAAGAAGTGACTGCTGACGATATTCGGCTGGCTCTTGTTCCATTGTCAAAGAAATCGGAAGGCTTATACAATAAGGTCAATATGCTGCTCAAGTGCATTTTTTATGCGGCAGAGAGAAACCAAATTCTTGAACACAATCCCTGTGCGGGAATATCCGGTAAAGGCGGAAAACCGACAAAAAAGAAGGAGGCATTGACAGATCAGCAGGTAGCCGTGCTTCTGGATACAGTCAAGGGGCTTCCTCCATATTTGTTTATTATGCTCGGTTTGTATTCCGGTCTGCGTCGGGAAGAAATTCTTGCACTGCAATGGGATTGTGTGTTTCTGGACGAGGATACACCTTATCTATCGGTGAGGCGGGCATGGCGTACAGAGCATAACAGACCCGTGGTTTCTACGGTGCTAAAGACTCCGGCGGCAAAAAGGGATATTCCGATACCGAAGTGTTTGGTGGACTGTCTGAGAGAAACGAAAGAAAATTCCATATCAGATTATGTGATCGCTGACAGCAAAGGAGAGCCACTGGCTGCCTCGCAGTTCCAAAGAGTGTGGCAGTATGTCGTTGTCCGCTCCACTAAGCCCCGGAACTATTATAAGTATGTAAATGGGGAGAGTATCAAATATACGGTTACTCCAACGCTGGGTATGACCCAGAAGAATCAACCCCAAATCAAATATACGCTGGACTTTGATGTGACACCTCATCAGCTGCGGCACACTTACATCACCAATCTTCTCTATGCGGGCGTTGATCCAAAGACAGTACAATACCTTGCCGGACACGAAAACAGCAAAACAACTATGGACATCTATGCAAAAGTGAAGTATAATAAACCAGAGGAGTTGTTTGGGGTAGTAAATGGTGCGTTTCATCAGGCTATCGCTGAATGAAAAAAGGTCGTTTTTTATGGTCCGCACACCGGATAACTGAGAAGCAGAAAGCCGGAAAAGCCCGGAATATCAAGGAAAAACAGCTCAAAAACTCGCGCAATACGGCTTGAAGGCCGCTCGTCGCGCACCCCAGTTCAGCAAGAGATAGTTATTTTATCTACAAAACCCCACAACCATCACGGTTGTGGGGTTTCTTTTTACCTCCGTGCCACGAATTTGCCACAAATTACGCTATGTTATACACTATGTAGAGCATTTGAAACGGTCCTTGCCACTCTTACTTTGACCTCATTATACATATGAGCATAGACCTTAGATGTCGTTTCAACACTTGCGTGTCCTAAGTGAGCAGAAACATTCTCTATATCTTCACCAGCAAACAATAATAAAGAGGCGTTTGTGTGTCTCAGCCCGTGAATAGTCAGATTGTGGTCAAGGTTAAGTTCTTCCTTATGAGCCTTGATAAACCTTCTAAACTGTGCATTAAGTAAACTTCTATCATACCAATGCCCGGTGCAAGATGTAAAAACCATATCAGGCTGTTGCCAAGCTGTTCCAACAATCGCTTTTTGCTTATTCTGTTCTTCTAAGTGCTTTTTTAACAACTCAACAGCAATATCGTCAATGACTATTTTGCGAGTGCTTCGAGATGTTTTAGGTGTTGATAGAAACCAAGTATTATTTGCATAAGACAACGTCTTGTCAATAAATATAGTTTTATGCTCAAAATCAATGGAATCCCATCTTAAACCTAAACACTCACCCGAACGCATTCCTGTCATAATCAGAAGTTTTACGATTGTATTGAAAACAAAGTATTCGCCTTCTTTGTTTTCCAACAAGCAAATAAGTTTACGAGCCTGTTCCAATGTTAAAACGTTTTCAATCTTTCCATACTCTTCGTCCATTGCTTCTCTCCAAACTGCACCAGAGCAGGGGTTTTTGCTTATAAATCCTTGACTCACTGCAAACTTCATTATACTATGGAATACTATCTTAATCTTCTTTGCAGTGGAAGGCTTGCAGTCAAGAGAAGACAGAAACTCCGTCACGTCCGAAGTATCAATATCCTTGAGTTTTCTGTTACCGAACACAGGGTTTATGTGATTTTTAACATTAGATTTATAATGCTCTGCAGTGACTTCTTTGAGTTTGTTTGGGGCATACAGCTTGAAGTACTGCTCAACCAACGTATTAAATCTCATATTCTCACCCCATGACTTATTACCCTGAGCATTATGTGCAAACTCAAAGTAAGCTTCAACCGCCATCTTGTCAGCCTTTCCTATAGGCACGTCAATCGGTACAGTAAAAGTCGTGTATTTTCTTACAGGTTTTCCGTTACCATCAGTACCTGCTGAGGCATTAAATTCGTAGCTCCTATTAGTTTCATCAACGCAACGCTCTCTTATGCAGGAAGCAACCTTTCGATTAGTTATAGCCATATTATCCCTCCTCACGCATTAGCAGACAGCGAGTTAAGATAATCGCAGAGCTTGTCGAAGTTGATAAGTGCTTTGTTACCTGAATAAACAGCAGGTATCGTCTTATTCTTAAGCATTGTTCTGATAGCATTCTCAGGCAACACGCCTGTTTTTGCTACTTCTCTAACGGTCATCATATGTGGAATAGTAGTGTTTAAATTCATGTATATTTCCTCCTTATTCGTATCTCTTTTTTCACTATTCCAAAGTGTTTTTCTATGGCTGTTTCAGCTTTTTCATATGATGTTATGGCTTTTTAATGCTTTTTCATTAGATTTATGTACTATTCTTTATCATCTGTATAATATTCAATCTTCTGTTTCTTTTATCACATCCTTTGTCTATCTCACTGTAATGAGGTATATTTCCTCATATCGAGCATTATATCACAAAGCTTTTAAGACTGCAAATCGGCACCCGTTGATTTCACAGTGTTCACCATTATAAAAAACGAGCGAACCATCTCATTAGAACGACGTCTACCTATCAAAAAAGCATAAATTTTACTGTAATGAAAATGTAATATTTCTATCTCAACCAGTATGACCGAAGCTGACTAGAACCATTATATTTTAAGCAAAAACAAACAGGTGTTTATGGTCGAAACAACTTGCTTTTTGATACACATAACTTACACACCCTCTGTTTACTGTTTCTAACAACTTACATTTGATATGGACTGTACCGCAGAAACTTACATTTATTGATATTTCCTGACAAAACTCTTTATTTCCATACGTAACTACACAGCCTAATGTACTAAATATTATTGAAGCATCAGCCAATTACACTTATTAGGAGAAAAGTGAGTTTTACTTAAGAACATCAGTCCTTATTTCTATTATATCCACCCCATAACCATTTTGTGCTACCTATTATTTTTTCTTTAAAACCCTACGTTTTAATCCCTTTTTTCACTCTAAAAACTATTACTTACCCCCGAAATAAGTTGTAGGAAGTCCATTTTTAGACTACGGAATACAACCATTAGGAAAATCAAACCTTAGTAACTCAACCCATAAAAAAAGCCACAGCAGACATTCATTACAGAAAGTATTTTATCTTATACAACCTGTAAACCTGCTGTGGCTTTTTTTACTTATAAACTATAACTCAAAAGCAAGTTTTTCAAACTGCAAGTCAGCCCTTCGTTCTACACAGAACGAATCGTCTTTCAGCGTATATTCAAATCTTGTTGGCTTTCTACCATCAGCTACGAGTTCTTTTTCCACCAATAACGTATTATTGTAATAAGAAGTTTCATCTGCTGTTCTTATTGCAATCGTATTTACAGCCTTGTTGCCGACAGAGTACAACATCTCCTCTACAATGTCGTAATCATTGTCATAAATAAGAATATAAGGCTCTTGGTTAGCCAAGATTTTATCCCTCACGTAAGATAAATTTCTTCTATTGACAAACAACAATTGATTTGGTTCTATCTCTATATTTTCGAGGGTAGACTGATTTGTAGCAACGATTTTCAACGTCCCCTTGTCAGCTGACTTTCTTAAGTCACGCATCAATGCCTTTTTCAAAAAAATAGAATTAGCTATAATATTTGTCTTTACAGTAGATAGCCATAAATTGTATGTGGCGTTATTTCCGCTAAAGCTAATATTGGTTTCAGATGAGAGTCCAAAATCATTTATTCCACTGCTCTCAAACGCATACTTAAAGACAATATCAGCAAGCACATACGTCTCAGGCTCATCATTTATTTGAACTTCAGTACGTATTTTGCTCCAGCTGTCAGCAAAAAACTCAAATCTTAAGAAGACACTGAGATTAAGTTCTTCTGCAATCTTTAATGCATCAGCCAAATTCTTACCAGTACGGTCAAGGCATACTACATAATCATCAAACATAAAATCTTTAATAAAATACATTGTTATTTTAAGCTTTGTCATAAAGGATAAATCCTTTATTGTAAAGTTCCCGTACTTGGTTTCAAGTCTTTGTCCGTCAATCTTCAGTACGCCTTTTTCTTCTGCAATCAATGCCTTTATGGTATCGTCAAATTCGTAGATGCCTTCCTTTACAGCGTTGATGACAGTGGCATCGTAGAACAGCTCCGGTTCTACCAGTTTTAAGTCTTTTAAATGTTTTTTATGCGTGTAGATTTTCACACTCATAACATTACCTCCTTGCTAAATTTACCACGTACTAAACTCAAGCCAAAATGACAGGCTTAGTACTCGTGAGAAAAAAGTATCGTTGTAACACTACGATCCCACTCTGTAATAATGTAGATTTTTTCATTACCAATGTTGTAGAGAGCAAATATACGCTCACCATTTCTGAGAGCTTGCTCATTCTCAGCTTTGTCCTCCGAACAGAGGTCGCCCCAATCACAACTGCGGTATCTCTCAAAACTTTCAAGCACACCGATAGCAAAATCTATATCACTATTCATTTTTTCGTGTACCGCTCTTGTCATAACCAGTTTCCCTAAAGAGAACTTTTCCATATAAAATCACCTCCCATATTTAAAATTCAGGAGGTATTACCATAATGTCCCTTTGCTTTGACAACCAGTACAACGAATGCACTGCAATAACAGCCTATAAGCCAAAATATACTTTCCGTCCAATCAACAATCACTCAGAAAAACAATTCCCTAAAATAACTCAAAAAAATTTATCATAACTCAACCCCCCCATGTACCCGTGGCTGTATCACACTTTTTATGTCGAAGCATATCCGTTTTTTCTTTAGTATATTTTTTAAATTCTTCCGTTCATTAAATGCACATAATTTACATAGTTAGCTTAATTAAAGTAAAAAAACACACAAGAGCATATCTTTTTCAAAATATGTTCTTGCGTGTAAGACACTATAATTTTTTTACACGTTCTGTACAAATGTTGAATTGTTTTTTTAACAACGTTTCAATATCTGTACATAGAGATATTAACTTATTATTGTATTCATCTTATTGTATTCATCAAATGCCAAACCATTAAAACAGGTTTCAATAAGACCATATAGTGGGATATTCATATCAAAATACTGTTCATCAATACAAAAACCTTGTTTATCAGTAAATGAATAATGCATCATACAGCCCCTGAAACGACTGTCAAAGCAATCCGCCGAGCCATCTATCAAAGCTCTTATTTCTTCACCTACAGTCGCATCTACCTTTGTAGCAAGTTTATTTAAACCACAAATGCAATAATAACAAGCAATATATCTTAACCGTAGTAACCATAGATTTTCCTGAGGCAAAATTCTTGACAATGTATTATTAATAAATCCTATGAAGCTTATAAGATGTAAAAAGTACAATCTTTTATCTTTGCTGTAATTGTTATTCCAAAATGTATCTTTTTTGTTAGTATTTATATCTATGTAATATACCGAATGCATTTCGTTTAAAATTTCAATAGACTCAGTTGGTAAATGTTGTTCAAGTCCATTTGAAATAGATGATATAACACTTCCCAACTGATATCCGATATTCATCATTTTTTCTTTGTCGTCCTTGCCTGGTATATTCTTTAAGTTAAACAAAGATGATATTTGATGAGTATTTCCGATTATGTTTAGCGACTCATCCAAATAGATGCCAAGATTCAAATGTACATTTATTTTTCCTAAAACCTTAAATCTAAGCATTTGTATAAAATAATTGTTTTGAGAGATATCAATACCACCAAAAAGCTTAGTCGTTTTACCATACCGATCCATAAAACGTTTCAAACTATTACGCATATCATGAAATATTTTGTTGTATGGCTCATCAAAAAAATCTGTTCCAACAAAGTTTTGAGCTTCTACACACATTAATGCAAGATATGGTAATATACACATTGATAATACTGCATCTCTATTTGTCTCAAACAGCTTTAAATAAGTATCACAATCATTTTTAATGAGTTTCAGGGAACACAATTTATCAAATTGAGAATAATCTATGTCAATTACTCCTTTCGTTTGTTTATTCTTTCATCTTAGCGTCAATACAATTTTTGCATAGGTCTACTTCTGTTTTTATGGCTACGTTTCCGCATCCAGAGCAAAACATTAATTCATTAGATTCATAATCTGTATCACAATGAAAGCAATGAAATTTACCATTTTCTTCATCATGAACTAACTGTTCTTCCTCGCACTCAGGACACTCATATAAAGGATATGTTCCTCCGTCTTTTTCACAACGATAAGCATTAATGCATAGTTCTTCTTCAATGTAATCACTCGCATTATCTTCATATTTGTAATGTATATATGCATTATCTTTAAGCGTTGAAAAATTTTCAGCATGTTCAATTTCATAATTCTCTATACAGTAGTCTATAAATGCACAGTGAACTTTCTTTATATGACGATACTGAGTTTTAAATTCCTCATTTTCATCTCTTATCCCGCTGATTCCCATATTACAAATATAGTATATGTCCTCAATTGATAACGAATTATCAATTATAAACTCTGATATTGCAACGATGGCATTTATATATGTTTCTTCGCATTGTTTTAGTAGTAAATCAACATACATTTGTTTCAATATTACACAAAAAGCATCGTGTACAGCTTCCATATTCGCATATACAGTTTTAATGTCACCTTTTAAAGTTTCATCAGAAATATTTCCCTTTCCAGTAGCATGAGCATAATCATCTCTATCACTAATGTACTTTGCTAACCGTTTTATTGTATCATCATCCATACCAATGATATGAAAAATTTTAAATATTTCCTTTTCAGGGAACTTACTAAAATCGTAAACGCTAGCATAATTATCAATATCCGGCTTATCTTTTCTACCTGAATATACATTCATTGGATAGTATATATCACGCATTCTTTCAGGGAACAACAGATATGCTTTTTCCACACAGTAATATACATAACTCATAAATATTAAATGAGAATAGAAGAAAGAGACCTGATAATTACCGTTTTTATAGTTGTCTGCTACAGTTTTCTGTAAATCATACAAATACTGATCGTAGCTACCTGAATTAATATCAATTTTATCTACTGGAAAGTAATTCATTAATCCAAGCATAAAATCGTCGTAATCTGTATATTCATCAAGATAAAATTCGTCATACAATGTCTGAGACAAGAATGAAGTATGCATATTTTAATTCCCCCAGACCTCCGAGATTTTATCTGAAATTTTCTGCTCAAAGATTTCAATTAAACGCTTATTTTGTTCAACGATAGCCATTTCTTCTTTGATGTTTCTCATTATTTCTTGCTGTTCTTCAAGCGAAGGGACAGGAACATATACTTCTTTAAGTTCTTCTCTGTTGAATAGTCCGTTTACATTTTGACGCATAAACTGCATATATTTACCCTGAACTCTATATTGATTAAGAAGCACCCATAAAAATTCACTGTCTATTTTATTCTTATCAGGTCTGATGCCTAATAAGAATGAAGCAAAAATGTATTCTCCGTCAAGATTAAACAATGCAGTTTTGCCAACTAAATTTTTACTTCCATTTCTCCAGTTGAAAAGTAAATCTCCTTTTTGTAATGTATTAACTTTTTTTGATGTTTCTACTTTTCTAATGTTGGATAAGTCCAAATATCCGTTTTCCGTCACATCAGCAATTGTAACTAAAGGAACGCCGTCCTCGTTTTCACACTCTCCAACAGATAAGGTAACTCCACTTATAAATTCAACTAAATTATCAATTTTTTCTGCTTCCCACTTTGAATTCATTCTAATAGTGGGAGTGTAATTATTTACAATATGATTTGCTCCATCAATAATTTTTTGGTAGCTTTCTATTTCTTCAATGATTTCTTTTTGAACAGAAAGTGGAGGTAGTGGTATTTTAATCTTTGAATATTCAGCAATCCAATATCGTTTGTGTATACTGTTATCAAACTGTATATTATGCATTGTATAGTATAAATATTTTATATCTGTCTTTTCAGGATCATTTTTTAAGATTTTCATTGCTGATGATTTTACTTTAAAAGGAAAATCCACAAATTGTATAGATGTCGTAAAATCATCAAATATAATCACAGGTAGAGGTTCTTCATATATTCCCTCAGTTTCGTTAGTGTGTCCTAGTATGAAACTCTGTCCAGCAGTCAAGACGGGTGTTTTATAACTATCGTTATAATCAACACTTTCAACAATGTATTTAGTTGGTTGTTCATATGTTAGCACTTCACCAAGTTCAACCATATCCCAATCGCTAATGATAACATCGTTTTGTTTATATCTCTCACCTACGAGCACATAATCCTGTTGAGAAACTTTTTCTTTACTTGCCACAGTAACAAGCGAATTATTACTCACATCTTCACCTTTTTGATGTGCTTTCACTATATTAATAATATCAGGAATATCATTCTGTTTTATTTCTCGGCGTTGTGCACCAAGGTCAAAACCGTCATGATTCATTTTCACAAAAAGAATGTCATCACGCATTCTTGCTAATGGCTTATCAATTAATAAAATACTTGTTTTTACACCGCTGTAAGGATTAAATACACCTGCAGGCAAAGAAATTACTGCATATAGCAAGCCATCATCTACAAGATATTTCCTTAATTCCTTGTATGCTGTAGCTGACTGAAAAACAATACCTTCAGGAACAATGATAGCCGCTTTTCCTGTTGGATTCAAATGTTCTGCAATATAATCGACAAACAACACTTCTGCACGTTTAGCTTTTACTCTGTATCTGTTGTGAGGTATAATACCACCCTTTGGTGTCATAAATGGTGGATTTGCAAGTATTACATCATAAGTATCATCCCATTTTTCACCACTTGATAAAGTATCGTACTCACTTATTTGAGGTTTTGTAAAACGGTGTAAATACATATTTACACGTGCCAATCTTACCATGTCAGGCGATATATCATACCCTGCAAAATTTTCAGTAAGACGTTTTTTGTCATCTGAATTCAATGTAGACTTTCCATTTTCATCTACATTTGTTTTTAATATATGCTTGTATGCACTTATCAAAAAGCCAGCTGTACCACACGCCGGATCAAGAACAGTATCATTCTTTTTGGGATTTACTATCTCAACCATCATGTCGATAATATGTCTCGGGGTTCTGAATTGTCCCGCATCGCCCTGACTTCCCATAATCATAAGGAGATATTCAAAAGCATTTCCCAAATCCTCGCTGTTATCATAAGAAAACTCACCAATTTCCTTTAAAAACATATTAAGAGTTTCAGGGTCTCTATATGGTATGTATGCACCTCTGAAAATGTCTCTGAATAGTTGCGGAATATGAGGGTTCATAGACATTTTATCAATGCCTTCTGCATAAACTAAAGCTCTTTGTTGTCCGCTGTTTTCAGAACTCATAAGGTTAGACCAAGCGTATTTCTCATATTCTTCCTTAAAGAATACACGTTCTCCACCAAATTCCATTGCTTCTATATCCATATCATCCATAAACTTATAAATCATTGCAATGGTAATTTGCTCTACCTGAGCTTTAGGGTCAGGTACTTTACCTACCAATATGTCACGCAAAGTATTAATTTTACGTTTAACATCAAATTTTAACATGATTTGCCTCCTACATAAATCTTGAAACATTTACGTTATCATTGACGTAATCAACGATACTGAGCATATGCTCTTTACCGAGCCTTTTTAAATCAGACATTGTGTATGTGCTTACTTCTGTGCCCAAGAGTTGATACTCTCCGTCCTCAATAGCACGTCTTACGTCTTTGTCAGTTATATAAGTTTCAAAGAATTGTTTTATGTCCCAATATTTTTCCTGTGGGACTGTTCTTGTGAGCATAAATGATTCAAACTCATCTTCTACAAGTTCCTTTTTACTTTTGAAGAACGGCAATACTCCAAATATCTTGTCGATAATTTCTCTTGCAGTGATACGTCTGTCACTGCCAATCGCCCTACGAAGTTTATCCCAAGTATAATACTCATTGGGTTTATTCATTATATGCTCATCTATATAACTAATAACCGCCTGATAATTTCCCTGTTCATACTGTGCTTTGGCAGTTTCATCTTCTTTCACAGTCTCTTCGAATTTATCAAAGAACATTCTATCTATCTTCATGCCTTCAAGACCTACCTTGGTCTCGGTCATAGAAGCTAACGGGTCAGGGTTGAAATTCTCATAGTCTTCTGTCTGTGGAAGTGGATCGCCAGGAATTCCACCTGATGACTGTGCACGTGGTAACTTTATAATTTCATCGTAATCAAATTTTTCTTCAAAGTATTCACAGTTACCAAAGAAATCAAACAGTTTAAATGTTGTTTTTTCTTCTTTATGTTCTTCAAGACTACCATTAACCTTTTCTTTGTAAACAAATGTAGCTTTCCTTGTACCCCTGCCTTTTATCTGTATAAAATCGGTAGGAGAAAAGATAGGTCTGAATAAACCAATGTTAAGCAAATCTTCGCAGTCATAACCAGTTGTCATCATGCCAACAGTCACGCATACTCTTGTTTTTGAAGATTTATACCCCTCTAAAAAAGTGGTTGTTCCGCTTAAATTATTGTTTTGAAAATTAGTAGTATATGTCTGTGCATTCATAACATCAGATGTGATTTGCATTGCAAAATCAGAACAATATCTGTCAGGAAACATTTTATCTGCATATTCATTAAGTAATTGTGTAATTTTTGATGCATGTCTACGGCTAACACAGAAAATAATGCCTTTGCCAATCTCACCCGATAATGGGTCTCTCAAAGCATTGTCCATAAACGTTTTCACAAATACTTTGTTAGTGGTTTCTGAAAAAAACTTACGCTCAAAATCCCTTGCAAAGAATGTTTCTTCTTGTTCTTCGTCTTGTTCGTCTCCGGTTGTTACAACTGCATAACCTTCTTCTGCAAGTAGCTTAGTTGTAATCTCTGTTCTTGCATCTACAACAGTAGGATTAATCAAATATCCATCACGCACTCCATCAAGCAATGAATATCTGAATGTTGGTTCTCCGCTTTCACAGCCAAACGTCTTATAACTATCAAGGAGTTGTCTCTTTTCCCATGCTCTTGGGTCAGTATTTTTTAGTTTTTCAACATCGACATTCTTTATATAATCTTTTGGGGTAGCTGTGAGACCTAATTTGTATCCTAAGAAATACTCAAATACAGCTCTACTGTTACCATTGATTGAACGGTGACTTTCGTCTGCAATAATCAGTGAAAAGTCAGTAGGTTTAAAAAATTTCTTGTATTTGTTATTTGCAACAAGCGTCTGCACTGTTGATACAACAATTTCTGCCTTACGCCAATCATCCGTATTCTCTTTGAAAATAACAGTTTGATAATCAGGCGTTAAGTAATTCTGAAAGTTTTTCTTTGCTTGGTTTTCAAGCTCAATTCTATCAACAAGGAACAAAACTCTGTTAGCATTTCCACTTCTCAAAAACAACCTGATAACAGCAGCAGAAGTAAGTGTTTTTCCTGTTCCTGTTGCCATTTCAAACAAGAAACGCTGATTTCCTGCTTTAACTGATGCTTGCAATGCTTTTAATGCATTAACCTGATAAGGTCTTAAGAAACGTAATCCAGTGTCATAGATAAATTTCTGTCTTGTCTGTTCGTTCTTATATTCAGGTGCTTCTGCATAATTAGGGTTCTTTACAACTGCTATGTAGTCACTCTTGATTTCTTCATTGTATAATCTTGCAGGGTTAGCGTTAAAAGCTTTACTGTCTCTTAAACTTTCATAGCTTGGAAATGCAGTTATAATCTGAGGATTGCCCTTTGTAATGTTCCAAAAATAATGTTGATTGCCATTTGACAAGATAACATATTTAACATAAGTTTCTTTTGCATATTTTCTTGCTTGCTCTTTTCCGACAAGTGGATCTTTAGATTCAGACTTTGCTTCAAGCACAACGAAAGGTTTTCCGTTTTCGTCAAGTAATAGATAATCAATAAAGCCACCTGTTCTAGATTCAAAATCGTCTCCCATGTCATCAATTTGTTTTTTTGTATTCTTTACATTTGGCTCAACTTGGATATTAGCTGTCCCATTTTCATCGTCAAAAAAACGCCACCCAGCCTCTTCAAGAAGTTTATTAATTTTTATGCGAGCTTTAGCTTCTTTAGCTTTCATAGCTTATGCTCCTTTCTACAAATTATCATCAGCAATATCTGAATTGAATGCTGTAAGTAAATAAGCATTGTTAGATTCTTTTTTTAATGTAAGTATTAAAGATTGTACATAACGATACTTTTTACTGTTTTCCATATGTATTTTTATAGTAATTTCGAGTTCTTCAAATTTTTCTTCGTAGTCAGTTAAATTTACAGGTATATGCACTTCTCTGAATTCATCCATTGTTGTTACAAATACTCTGAATTCTTGCTCTAAAACTCTTTGGTTATTAACAATAACAACAGTTTTGTTAACATTTATTATGTCATTTCCAGTTCCTACAACTGTAATACCTCTTTTTTTAAGATTGTGGCGATAGGTGCACGGAATGTCCATAACGTTATCGTGTATTTTGTGTTTCGGTATAAAATATCCACGAGTACTCTTTGTTTCTAGTTCCAGTAATTTGTTATTGGTTTCTATTGCTTTTCGGTTTTGCCACACTGTAATAACACCCAAAATCACTGTGCCAATAAAAGATAACACTGAGGCATAATATGCAAAAACTTCTGAACCACCCCATACGGTTAAATAACCGCTGTCTTTTATATAGCATTCATTTATTAATAACGGAATGCCTATTATAAAAAATGCTACTAAAATAATTGCAAGTACCCAAACCCACCAACGAGTATAAAAAGGCTTTTTCTTCATGTAAATACCTGTCTTTCTATCGTTTATGTTATATAAACTTCAAAGTTCTTCAGTCTTAAACGCTGTGTAGCCTTCATAGTGGTAGCTGTTGTCTATACCTTTCATATAAAGCTCACGGTCGTTTATCTTGTCAGTTAATGCATTTTTCAAAATGTGCTTGATTTCGATATCCTTGATTGGACTACGCTCCATTGCCATTAAGTAGTCCTCTTTATCAACCTTGCTCCAGTCAACCACCATACCAAGTTCTTTCTTTAAGATAAGGTCAAGCCAAATACGTGTTGCTCTGCCGTTGCCTTCTCTGAATGGATGAGCAATGTTCATCTCAACATATTTTTCAACAATTTCTTCAAATGTTGCTTGGGGCATATCACTAACGTGCTGTAATGCACCATTCAAGTACATTACAGGTGCAAATCTGAATCCGCCCTTAGCAATATTTACGTCTCTAACAATGCCTGCAAAGTCATAAATCTCATCGAACAAGTATTTATGAATGAATGCCAAAGCAGAAAACTCACCTGCTTCAAGTCCGTCAAGTAAACTTTTATCGTAAAGTTCCACAGCCTTTTTCTTGCTGATTCTTTCTTCTTCACGAGCCAATTCAGCAGAGTCTGTTATGCCAAGCTTATTTTCTAAAGCCATAGTATCCCTCCTTAGTCCTTGATATACTCAATGATGTCAGAAAAATTGCAGTCAAGTTCTTTGCATATACGCCCAAGAACCTTTAAACTGACTTCTTCATTTTTAGAAAGACGTGCAAGAGTAGAGGGAGTAAGCCCTGCAATCTCCTTCAGGTCTGTTTTCTTCATTTCTTTGTCAACTAATAAATGCCAAAGACCATTGTAACTGTATGCCATACTGATTCCTCCGAAACAATATAATAATCTATTATGTAGTATACCACATAATAGCTCTTTTGTCAATATTTTAGATACACTTTGATGTACTTTTTATCATCTTAAAAGCAAAGAAAATACCGCCAAAGCTAACTACACTTTGACGGTATTTTCGTAAGGAGTATCTTTCATCAACAAAATTAACGTATTTTTCCACTAAACAGCATATGAGCAAAGTCCTTTGCAACCTTAGCCGCTTGCCCTGTTGTTATGCCAAAGAAGTATTCATTATGTGCACCATTTAGTACAATCACATTGATGTTACTGTGCTTGATATAGTTCAGTGCATGTAACAACGGCATAAACTGATTACCAAAATCAGCAAAAGAAGAAATAACCAGTGTATCTTCGTCGTCAAGCACTGTATTAAGGAACTCAAAGAATGAATCCTCTCCGTTCCCTGCATAGAGTTTATCCAACTCCACCTGTTGAAATAGTGCCTCTTTGGATTTTCTGTCTGTATCGTCTGTAAATCCAAAATAGCCAACTGTTCTTTTCATTTGTTTATAACCTCCGTAATATATTATCTTTCGACGGACAATATTACCCAAATGCTGAAAACTCAGCTTGCAATGCAGTTTTAATGGTATATCAGCTGTAGGCAATGCTCTCAACCACGCTCGCAATCGTAATTAACGTAACCGACTTCAGTAACTCGTTCCTTGCTTTGTCCTAGTCCACCGACTGCCATATATTTGTAAGTATCCTTAACACGTTTACACTTCCATCCAAAATTATTACACAAGATTTCATTGTATAGTTCATTTTCATAAGAGCAGACAAATATCTTAGCTTTTGCTCCTTCAAGGTTTTTCAAAAAAGCTATCTGTTCTTCAACCTTACGCATTTCACGTGCTTTGTATATTTTATGACGTTTATTTTTACCACTTAAATGTGTCGGGGGGTACGGTGGGTCTGCAAAAATGAATGTTCTGCTATCTTCTTTGTATTCTTTTATAAGGTCGTTTGCATCTTTTTTCATGACAGTAACACCTTGTAAACGCTGTATCGTATAAATCTTATGCATCAACCGTCTGTGTATTTCAGCAAGTTCTGTACCTTTATGAATGCCACGAAAGGAAGTTCCTTGCCCGTTGTAGGAGAATAAGAAAGTCGCCCAAACCAAAGCACCTGCAAACACATCTTCTTGAAAATCAACAATATTCAAATACGCCTTAGAATAGTCAAAGAAATCTTTCGTGTAAGGAAGCTGATGAAGCATCCTAAGAACTTCCATGCCTTTCTCCTTATCACTGAGCAGACTAACCAAATGCACAAGTTCGTCATCCCAATCGTTATAAATCTCAACAGGGTGACGTGCCTTGTTGAGACCGACACCCCACATACCAGAAAAGGGCTCTATATACGTATCTATATCCTTGTAAGGTATAAAAGGTCGATAGCTAAGAGTATTTCTGTTCTTTCCTCCGGGGTAAGGAGCAATTGTTATAATATCATGCATTGTTTTCGTCCTCCAATCTCTTAAGTGTATAACAACGCACGCCACCCACACGCTCTCCGGGTACACCGACAAAACAACCGTGCTCTACCAGTAGGTGCTTCCAATCTTTATCCTTCGTCACTTTCAGTATGCTGTAATATTTCTTTGATGTTTCTTTGAAAGTTTCAGCGTCAACTGTAACCTTGGACTCGTCAGAACCTTTTGAAATGTCAGAGTAAAATTCCCCATAAACCTTTTTAAATACAGCTGTATCATTTGTTATTTCTCGTGCCAATCTGACATTTTCTTCACAAATATTCAATAAGCAATCCCGTATCCCTTCAACATCAAATGCAAAACCAATTGATTCGTTAGCCCATTTCGCAGTTAGAGTAATGATTCCTATTTTATAGCACAAGGCATTTAATAGTGCATCTTCGCTGTTCGCTACTGCTCTAATAGATTGAACTTCCGACTTCAACAGTTCTTTTAATGATGATACGAGTCTGTTCCTTAGTATATAAGAAACAAAGTCATAAGCAATTTCTCCGTTGTTATCCTGTGACAGCTCCTTTATCATTTCTGCCTGCTCAGCACTGTCAAACAGGTCGCCTTGATAAACATCAAGTTCAATCATACGCCTGAATTTACCCTGAAGGGCTGGCTTACCATCAAACAAGATGCTTTTTTCTGCCGATACCATAATACTTGTCGCCCAACTTCCTCGGTCACTAAGCTGTGAATCACGTCTCATACGTCCACGTTCAGTTCCGTTAGCAAGTCGATACACGAATGCATCAAAGTCTTTCTTATCCGCCAAAGAAGTATCATCAATTGCAACAAAAACACCTTTGTTACCAATCAACGACTGCGTTATGTAGTTCTCTGTATCATCAAAATCAAACTCCGTTCTATTTGAAACATGTGCATACAGGCTTTTAAACAGGTTTTCTGATATGGTCTTTCCGATGCTTGTTTTTCCTACAAGAGCTGTGACAAGATTTTCATTGAGAAGACCGCAAATCGGTGCTGATAAACCAACTGCAAGCAAAACCTGTCGCTTAATGTTACCTGCTGAATAATCATTGATTTTTTTAACAGTATCAAATCTCATTCCCTCAGCCTTCAGTGGTAAGTCGATTGGTTCACGTTCAACGACAAGTCCATTGCAATCCAAATACTTTGCACCTGCAAACCCAACTAACGCCCCATCCTTATTGTACTGCCAACCAACACCATTCACTTGATGAATGATATCAAGCTCGTTGTACTTGTCTTCTATTTCCGCAAGCACATTACTCAACATTGGGTAGCTCACAGTGTCCCTAAAATTTCTGAGCTTATAAATATTCTTGTCCAGCTTGCTCATAGGAGTCTGCATAATACCCAGCTTCTCACCTTTGTAATAGAGAGCACAACGCACCTCGTATGTTCCATCCTTCATTTCCACACGAACCGCTTTAATCTCAAAGCCCTGTTCTACCATAATAGTCTTCATATAAAAGACCTCCTAAATAAAGTAATCATTAAAACCAGCAAAGACTCCCCGCCAGATTTCAATGTCACCCTATACTACCCAATGGGTCTTTACACAGTACCCGAGTCAAAAAGGGGACGTGAGAGCATTTTTATTTTATTTACTGCATCACAAGTTTTTTATATATGCACGCTTAATCAATGTATCTGCATCTCAAAAACACAAGTGGGCGAATGCCAAATTAGACGGGGCGGTGTTCATATATGAAACGCTTTCAAATCAATGGTTTGAGACTTCAAATCAATGTATCTTCGCCTTAAAAATGACTTGAGATATGCATATAAACATCATTTGTGTGCATTATGTTGCAAGCATTTTTAGATGTATCGAATGCAATCTTATTAACTTGTGCAGTATTAACGAATTTCGAGTGCTTTTCATCCATTTTCACCCTGCCCAAATAAACAGTCAAAAATGCATCGAAAAAGCCCTGATAGCACAGGTGACTATCAAGGCTCATTTTGCATAGCATCATACAGTATTCAAGTACAAGTGTACAAGGCATAGCATACCATCAGTACACAAGTTTACTCAGTATAAGTCAGTACAGTTTCGCTATACTCACTCTGCACAGCTTTGTTAAGCTGTGCAGTAGTATATTGGTGGATATGTAAGTTTTCATGCATATTTTATGTTTTGATGTATCCCATCATATAAAAATTTTTATTTCATCCTAATGTTCAAGGCTTTGGAAAAATGTCATTTTTGTCATTTCCGTCAGTAGACAAAGCGTTTTCTTCCGTATCAACTTCAGCAGTCGTGTTTTCGTCTGTTCCATCAAGGCTTACAAATTCCATTTCGGGTTTAGCTGTTTTTTCAACCTGTTTACTCTCAGATTTCTTTTTCTTATCCTTGCCCTTATTTTTCTTCTTTTCAGGATTATAGCCCTTGATAAAAGCAAGAATATCTTCCTTTAATATAACAGCATTTTCGCCATTCTCATCGGTGTTAAGAACCTCTAATATGTCAGAAATAAGCTGTTCTCTTTCTGTGATGGTGTTTTCATTTTCCTGATACATACCACGTGACGGCAGGTCTGCAATGTCATCTCTCTTAATATAATATAGAAGAAACTGCATTTCCTTGCTACCAATTGTCTGCTTTCCGTTTTGCATCAATCGGTTGTAGGCATCGTCTAAGACAAGTCGTTCCTCCGCACCCTTGATGACCTCGCTGTTTTTCTTCGGCTCTGCTTCTATTTCCAAAAGTAGAGCAAGTTTCATTTGTGCTTTTCTAAAATCTTTCATAAATCATTTCTCCTTTGTTCATTGATTTACTATTACTACTGCAAAGCTCCTGTGCCTGTCGAAGTCAAAATCCGTATGTATTCAATGCCACAAACCACGAACCTGCCACAAAACATTATCGAACACTATTAAACGATACCCTCAGTTACCGCACACTGTATTAAATAAGTATTTACAAAATCCAACGATGTCGCACCTTAGTCAATGTAATAGAACACTATGTAATGTTCGTCAAAGAATAGTAAGAGATAGTTTTTATCAAGAAAAACCACAAACCAAACGGTTTGTGGTTTTTTTGTGCGGCTTTACGACCGCTTTTGAAGGATTATATATGATAGCCAGTAAATGAAGACGATTGCGCAGATATTGAGTGCAATGACGGAGGCGAGGGAGCTTTTGCCCGAAAATTCTAAAACAATCACAAGTATTGCCGCGCCGAACGTGTATACTCCGAAGGCGACCGCCTTTGCACGGCGGACGATCGCGATGATGCGCTCATCCGACTCTTCGGTTTTCCGCCGGCGGACGGATTCGGGATTGCGCGTTATCTTAAAATATCTGATGACTCTTAAAACGCCCATAGCGGTGAACGCCGTGCCGAACGTAAGAAGCACTGTGTCTTCTCCCAAATTAAACGTATAGACGATTATCGATGTAATGCCGAGCAGTATATACAGCACGGCGAGGTACAGCCTTAATTTTAGCTTTTTTGAAAAATCCATTATTATTCCTCCTTGAAAATAAATATATCCTCGATTGAAACATTGAAAAACCGCGCAAGACGGAAGGCAAGCGGGAGCGACGCGATATATTTTCCGTTTTCGAGTGAAATAACCGTCTGCCTCGTTACCGAAACAGCGCGCGCCAGCTCGTCCTGACTTAGACCGAGGGCTTTTCGCAGCTCCTTGATTTTGTTTTCCAAATGACTGCCTCCTTTTACAATGTAAAATATACTTTACATTATACATTATAATACATAAATCAAAAATGTCAAGCATATTTTACATTTTTTTGCTTGATTTGAAGCCGAAAAAATGATATACTATAAAAAACCATTATAGGGGGGAGAGAATTGAAAAACTCAAGAGTGAAAAAAAGCCGTTTTGACCGGTATATTTTCGGAGCACTGATTGCGCTTGAGCTTTTAATGTCGTTCACGTTTTTGGGGTATGTTCAAATACCTCCGGTTTCATTTACAACTGCATATATTCCGATTCTGATTGCAGGAAGAATTCTCGGAACCGGGGAGGCGACCACAGTTGGGTTCGTTTTCGGCGCAGCAAGCCTTTATAAAGCGTCCGCTTCATATATATTGTGGTCGGATATGCTGTTTTCGCCGTTATACAGCACGAACCCGGTCGGGAGCGTTATTCTCTCGGTCGGCACGAGAACTCTTTTCGGCTTTTTGTCCGGACTTATGTATAAGGTGGCGAGAAAAAGCCGCCGGAGCGGCATATGGTGTTCGCTTGTGACAGCTTTGTCGATCGGCACACATGCGCTTTTGGTCTATATCGCGATGCGGATATTTTTCCCGACGACGGAGGCGCTGAGCGGCAGTATGAGCATAAGGAAGGGCGACATTATAATGGTATTTATGAGCATATTTATTGCCGAGGGTGCGGCGGCGCTTTATAACAGCCGAAAGGTGAAACGCGTGGGGAGCTATGTCGACGGGGCGGACAGGACACACTATGCCTCCGGCTCGAAAAAGAAGGTGCTGTTTACGGCGCTTGCACTGTTTTTGCTTATTATGGCGCTTATTGCGATGTTCTATTTTGCCGACAGAGCCGACTATATGTTTAAAATGCACGGAATCGAGGTTTCCGGCTTCCTCGGAGCGGATCTTTTGCAACTTCAGGGGCAGTTTTTGCTGGCAACGCTCTCATTAAACTTTATAACGATGCTGATTTTGATCGCCGTCTACAGATACATGAGCTATAAAGAATATTTGGGCGAGTTTGACGCACTCACCGGAGTCATGGGCAGGCGAATGTTCATGCGCTATTGCGACGAACTGAGCGCCGAGCCGGCCTGCGGATGGATCCTGTTCGTCGATGTCGATAATTTTAAGGAGATCAACGATACGTACGGTCACGCGTTCGGCGATAAGGTTCTTTCATCTGTTGCCGGGATGCTTTGCAAAAACTTTCACTCATGGGGCACGGTCGGCCGGCTCGGTGGCGACGAATTTGCCGTCGTTATAGAACGTCCGATGGGGATGGAAAAGCTTTCCGAGGTGTTGGAGGCATTGTTAAAAGACGTTCCGAAGGCCTTGCCGGAGCATAAGGTCGGCTGTTCTGTCGGCGTGGCAAGGTTTTGCCGGGGAGATGACATTGAGCACATCCTGGAGGAAGCGGACTCGGCGCTTTACGAGGCAAAAAGCCGCGGCCGCGGATGCTATGTGTTTAAATAAGGTTAAAGGGCCCGCATCAGTGGGCTTTTTATCGTAACATAATCTTAATTTGATTTTTTGCTTGAATTGTGATAAAATAAAGGTCGAAAGAAGGCGAAGAGATGACAAAAGAATTTTCTGTTGCGCTCGAGGGAGGAGGGATGCGCGGTATGTTCACCGCCGGAGTGCTCGATGTATTGATGAACTCTGGTATATATTCCGCGGCAACGGTCGGCGTATCCGCCGGGGCGGTGTTCGGCTGTAACTACAAATCGCGCCAGATCGGACGCACGATAAGATACAACAAGGCTTATTGCCGCGACAGGCGCTATGCGAGCTTAAAAAACTGGATATTGACAGGCTCTGTATACAGCAAAAAGTTCGCTTATGAGGAGATTCCGAATAAGCTCGACCCTTTCGATGCAAAGGCATTTTCCGAAAACCCTATGCGTTTCACCGTCGTCTGCACGGATATGGTAACGGGCAAGGCAATCTATCACGACTGTGAGAAGGGCGATGAGGAGGATATTGAATGGATGCGCGCCTCCGCCGCAGTCCCGGTTGCATCGCGCCCGGTCGTGCTCGGCGGCAGGAAATATCTTGACGGCGGCATTGCCGACTCGATTCCTTTTCGGCGCGCCGTCTCATACGGATATAAAAAAAACATCGCGGTGCTGACACAGCCTCTTGGCTATAAAAAAGGGCCCAACGAATTTTTGCCGTTTCTGAAAAGACGGTTCAAGGATTATCCGGAATTTGTGAATGCCGTTGCCGTGCGCCACGAAATGTATAACGCGGAGACGGAAGAGATTGCACGCCTCGAGAAGGAGGGAGCCATTTTTGTCATCCGCCCGAGTGAAAGAATAGTGACGAACATCGTGGAGCGCGACTCCAAACGTCTCGCCGATATATATAAGCTCGGTGTTTCGGACATGACCGCACAGCTTGAAAAGCTTAAAGAATATCTCGATTGACATTTGCATAAAGGTGTGTTACAATGGTGACCACTATGCTTTATGTGAGGAAAATTTATGAAAATTCAATTATCCGAACACTTTACCTACGGAAAGCTGGTTCGCTTTTGCCTGCCGACGATAGCGATGATGATATTCACGTCTGTCTATGGGATAGTGGACGGATTTTTTGTGTCAAACTATGTCGGCAAAACGGCGTTTGCCGGCGTTAATTTAATCTGGCCGTTCCTGATGATAATCGGCTGCTTCGGGTTTATGATCGGAACCGGCGGCAGCGCACTGGTTTCGCGCACGATGGGCGAGGGGAAAGCCGATGAGGCAAACCGTTATTTCACGATGCTTTTTTACCTGACGCTGATCTCGGGCGTTTTCCTTTCGGTTCTGGGCGCGGTTTTTATCGGCCCGATAGCACGTTTTTTGGGGGCAACGGAGGAAATGCTTCCTTATTGTAAGTGGTACGGAGGAATTATGGCGTCGTTCAACTTCGCATTCATGCTCCAGTTTTTCTTCCAGAGCTTTTTTGTGACCGCCGGAAAACCCCAGCTGGGATTTATTGCGACCACGGTTGCCGGAATTTGCAACATCGTGCTTGACCGGCTGTTTATTGCGGTGCTTGACTTTGGAGTTGCAGGTGCGGCCGCGGCCTCTGTCATCGGCCAGGTGGTCGGCGGAGTGCTTCCTGTGTTCTATTTTATGAGGGAAAACCCGAGCCTGCTTAAATTCACCAAGACAAAGATGGAGCTTCGTCCGCTTTTATCGTCCTGCGCAAACGGCGCGTCTGAGCTTTTGTCCAATATTTCCGCGTCGCTCGTGGGAATGTTATATAATGCGCGGCTGATGATGCTCGCCGGGGAGAACGGCATCTCCGCATACGGAGTGCTGATGTACACACAGATGATCTTCGCAGCCGTGTTCATCGGTTATGCGATCGGCACGGCACCGGTAATAGGCTATCATTACGGTGCGGCAGACCGTTCGGAGCTTAAGAGCTTAAGACGCAAGAGCACTGTTCTGATGCTCTCATCCGGAATCGCGATGATGGGTTTGGCTTGGCTTTTGGCGTCGCCGTTATCTCAATTTTTCGTCGGATATGACGCCGAGCTTTTAAGAGTCACGGAGCACGCGTTTTATATATTCGCGTTTTCGTTCGTGCTTGCCGGATTCAATATTTTCGCTTCATCTTTTTTTACCGCTCTGTCGAACGGTGCGGTCTCCGCGGCGATCTCGTTTTTGAGAACCTGCGTTTTCCAGGTTGCCGCAGTGCTGCTTTTGCCGGCTCTTTTCGGCGGTATCGACGGGATATGGTGGGCGCTCACGTTCGCCGAGTCCGGCGCATTCATCGTCAGCACATTGTTTATTATCATAAAAAGAAAAAAATATCAGTATTAAAAAATGCATCCGGCAGGCTCTGGGGCTGTGAAGAGGGAAAGCTCTATGCCTCGGCGCTCGGAGACAAGGAAACGTCACTCTCGGCTGCGGTCGGCGGAGCCGGTAAAAGCAAGTATTACATATCGTCAAAGGTCGAGGACTTGGACACGACCGGAGAGGATCACATCGCGGACGAGGTGCGCTATATGTGTATGGCAAACCCGATGAAGCCGGAGAGGACGAGAGGAGAGACAAAGCTTTCGATATACGATCCTTTGTCGGACGATAAGCCCATAGGCCGCTATGAGTATTTTTTGAAATAACGGCTTGACAAAAGGGAGATAAGGGCTTTAGCGGAACAGTTGAGTATTCTCCTGAAGACGATGTACTCTTCGGAAAACTCATAGGAATAAACGGACTTGTTTCGTACGAGGGGAAAAGTATTGATGAGTTAAAGGATGATTTCCGTGAGGCGGTAGACGATTACGTAGACATGTGCAGAGAAAAAAATATTGAACCGCTGAAAAGTTATAAGGGATGCCTTAACGTAAGGATTTCTCCTGAAGTGCACAGACAGGCGGCACTCCTGGCACAGGCCGAGCATATATCGCTGAATCGTTTTATAGAAAATTCGATAAGCGAAAAAATTGCATCGGTAAGAAAATAGATTAACAAATGAAAAACGGCGCTGATTTTTAGTCAGCGCCGTTTTTATGCAAAAAAATTTTTAAAAACGACGTATACGTACCTTTTTTTAAAAAACGGACGTGATAAAATTAAGCTACAAGCCGGAAAGACGGCGCATGACAACCCGGAAAGACGGGGATCAAAAGGAGGAATACATTGTGGAAAAATTCAACTTACAGCTTTTTACCGATGTCACCAATAAGACCACATCGGCGTCGACGGGAAATAATCTTTCCGCCGAGAACAAAACGTTTTATGACAAGGAACTTATAAAGATGGCAGGTCCGAACCTTGTCTATTCGCAGTTTGCACAGAAAAGAAACATTCCGAAAAACGGCGGCAAGACAATCGAATTTCGAAAGTTCAAGCCTCTTGCCAAGGCGACGACACCCTTGACCGAGGGCGTGACCCCCGACGGTCAGGCACTCGACGTTACATCAATGACGGCGACGGTCGGTCAGTACGGCGGATTTGTCCGCATTACCGATCTTCTGGATCTCACAGCGATAGATCCTATAATGACCGAAACGGTCGACCTGATAGGCGACCAGGCAGGCCGTACGGTGGACACGCTCGATCAGCGTTCGATCATCGGCTGGAAGGCGCTGCTTACGACAAAAATCCTGGTAGACGAGTATATGGTGAGGGTTGAGACATGCTCATCGTTTAACTCGGACGCAAATTAAGGAGGAACAGCATTATGGCAGAGAAGAAAGAAGAAAAAATCTTAGCTCCCGATCCCGAGGAGGTTGTCGAAATTAAAGAAGAAAAAATCTTAGCTCCCGATCCCGAGGAGATTGTCGAGAGAAGATACATGAGAGAATCGGAGCACGGCGACAAAACGATTTTCTGTTCGGTGAACGGCACGGCGATATACGTTCCGTGCGGTAAGAGCGTGAAGATCAAGAGAAAGTACGCCGAGGTCATCGACAGGTCTTTCACCGAAAAAGAGAGAGTCAGAGAACGCGCCGAGGCTATCGCGCGTGAGGGAGAGCAGGCGTAAAAAACAGAGGGCGGACAGCTTTAAGAGCCGTCCGTCCTCTTGTCGTATACGGACTTTTTTAGGGGACTGATTGAATGTAGAATGTGTTATGGTCCCTTGGCCGGGCCGCAGTCGCCCCCTCAATGCCTTATACCGGATAATTTTTGTCCTTTTCGGTTTGTCGTCCTCGAAAGGCGTCAGCCTTCCGTCGTCCTCCGTGCCAAAAATGCCTAAAAATTCTCTCAGTATAAGGTGCAATGCAGTTTTTACCGTGAAGATTTTTTCTGATGCAAGCAAACGAGCGCAGACAATACTGTCGTATTATCAAGTGAGTTTGCGCAGTATCAGGGAAAATCCGCCGATAAAAACCATTGATGGGTCGGCCGCGACCCGGCCTAAGAAAGGAGAAAAAAATGAATAAGACACTTAAAGAAATAATCGCTCTGGCCGACGAGCTGAACCCGAACGCCTTTTCGAACGACATTAAGGCAAGCTGGGTCTCCGAGGCGGAGCACACCGTTTTATCGGAAATTCACTGCCTCGCACCCGACGAGATTCAGGATCTTTTCCCTTACGAGGCGCATAAGGACGACAGGCTGACCCTCGCACCGGGTGACGACAAGATATATGTCTTATACCTTCAGGCGATGATTGACTTTTCAAACAAGGAATACGCCGCGTATAACAACGATATGACATTCTTTAACGAGAGCCTCGACACATACGCCAAGTGGTACGTCCGCACGCATAAAGCCGGCGAAGCACTCGTTTCGGGAATGTATCTCTCGGCATACGGAATCGCCGTCAGCCACGGCTATGCCGGTACGGAGGCCGACTGGCTCGCTTCGCTTAAGGGCGAGAAGGGCGACATCGGTCACGGACTTGATATACTCGGCGCATACGAAAGCCTTTCCGCGCTCACAACCGCGGTCACGTCCCCGGCGGGCGGCGACATATACCAGGTCGGGACAAACGACAGCGACAAGACACTCTATCTGTATAACGGTACAGAGTGGCAGAACATCGGAAGCTACCGGGGAGAGAAGGGCGACAAAGGCGACGTGGGCGCAACAGGCCCGCAAGGCCCGAAGGGCGAGAAAGGCGACGTGGGCGCAACAGGCCCGCAGGGCCCGAAGGGCGAAAAGGGCGAAAAGGGCGATACGGGAGAGACGCCCGAAAATGTTGTTACCACAGACAAAGCGAACGTCGCAAACGGCTATGTTGCGCTTGACAGTAATAGTAATATTAAGGTCGCCTCAGGCGCAACGATTTCCAATCCCGAATCGCACAAAGGAAACGGGAGCATAAAATTCGGAGAATTCGGGGTTGAAATAACCGATGCACTGGGCGACGCATTGTATTTCAGCACGGTGGGAATCGACCTCAGCTGTAAAAACTCCGGGTCGCAAAACAGAACGAGCTACAGACTGATCAACTACGATAAGCAGCTGCCTGCGTGGTCGAATAAGGACCTCTTTGAAGATCTTAAGTTTTTGTATGAAAAGATAAAAAATGCATTAACCACAGACAAAGCAAATGTCGCAAACGGCTATGTTGCGCTTGACAGTAATGGTAATATTAAGGTCGCCTCAGGCCAAAAACTTTACTATTCCGAATATCCAGAGGCAGGGGGAATTGAATTTAACGGCACCAATATGAGCTTGACCTCACCTGCGGAATGCGGATTGAGTATAGATACAGTGGGAGTCAATATCGACTTCGGAAACAATAAAACATATCGTATTGGGTCTTTAGGAGATCAAGCTCCGTCAGATTCAACGGGAGATCTCATGGCCGACCTTGAGAAGATATTCGAAGCGCAATCTAACACGCAAAGCCAAGTATCGGCAATGTTTAGCGCAATGGCGACAAAGCCCGTAATTTCAACTGTAACAACATCCACAAATATATATGCAGTGGACAACAATACCGAGTATCTTTTAATAGGCAATGGAGCAATAACAGGAACATTAACTTTGAATTTTGGGAATGTCAGCCCCCTGACCGACAGCTATGCAAGCTACATAAGCTTTGAGACAGGAGATACTCCGCCGACCGTAGCCATAAACGGCTCCCATGTCACGGTAGTATTCAAAGGCGATGATTGCAATAGCGAAGGCAATTTCATACCAGCGGCAAATAAAAAATATGAGGTTGCATTAAAAAGAGTTGGTACAGTCGATAATAAGCCTTATATAGTAGCGAGAGTGGGTGCGTGCTGATGAACAGATACAGAAGCCTGATTGGAATAAACAGCGTGCCCCAATATGGGGTGCGCTGGGCAGGAACATCATCTACCGTATGCGAAAGACTCGGAGACGCTGTCGGACTTATCGCAAACGCGCACAAAGGAAGCACTCAAAGTGTGAGGAATGATTTTGATAACATCTATCCATGGAGCGATATTAAGACATGCAACATTGACGCTGACGGAAATGTCCTTGCATATCTTGGCGACTCATCGTTTCGCCGCGACGGCACAAACGGCGACGTTATGGTCGAAATTCCAAAATTCTATTACAGGCGCATAAAGACCGGCATTGCCGAGGAGTTCTGGATATGCGCATCAAAGCTCCCCGGATATGAGCTGCACCCTCTTTTCATCGACAACGGAAAAGAAGTCGGCAGGGTTTTTCATTCGGTATATAATGCAAGCTCATACACCGATGAAACTGACAACAAGGTTAAATTGCAGAGCATTACGGGCGCTCAGCCGAGAGTGAGAACGACAAGAGCGAGCTTCCGCACATACGCCCGAAACAAAGGCGCTGTATGGGGTATTGAGGATATTTCTTGTGTAAATGCGTTGCAGTTGCTCTATTTGGTGGAATATGCAAATACAAATTCACAGTCTGCCCTCGGTTCCGGCGCTGACCTTTTGGCTTATTCGGCAAATCACAAAGCCCTTGAAGAAACTACAAACGGGAACACAATCACCATTTCGTCTGCTTACAAGAATATTTACAAGCTCGGACAGCGTATTGAAATAGGCACAGCGCTGGGTACAAACGATAAAACTACAACGCCGAGAACGATAATGGCTATCACGACAGATGAGGAAACCGGGAAAACGACAATCACATTTGACGGAGACCCGATTACTATTGCTGTCGGAAATATGATGTGGAATGTTGCTCCGTTGAACGGCTCTTGCGATGCATTAAATGGTAAAAGCGGTTGGCTCCCCGGAGAAAATAATTACGACGAGCACCGCGCCGATGTAAATTACCGTGGCATTGAGGGCTTCCACGCAAAGCTATTCAGATTTATTGACGGCGTAAATATTAAAGACAGGGTCGTATATTATGCAAACAGCATAGCAGACTACGCAGACGGTGTTTATGACGGCAAATACAGAGCGGTCGGATATTCAAATCCAAAAGCAAACGGTTATATATCCGCTTTCGGATATGATGAAAAAGCCCCGTGGATAATGTTCCCGTCAGCGACAGGGGGAGGGGCATCGACCTTTGTTCCCGATCACTATTATCAGAACACAGGCGAACGCCAGCTCTTGCTTGGAGGTAGTTGGAACCGCGGTGCTCACTCCGGAGTGTACTGCTTCGACTGTTCCAGCGCTTTCTCGTACTGGCAACCGTTTTATGGGTCACACCTTCTTGTCAAAAAGCCGTAAAAAGGAGTGATAAAATGAACAAATCAAAAGGCGTTCTCCGAGCAGTCGGAAGCGCAAAGGTATATAAATATTCAACCATCGCCAAAGAGCCGCCCGAAGTGCCGAAAGCGTATCTTTTGCCGTATCTGCCGGACATTTTGGACCAGGGGTCGGTTCAGTCGTGCGTCGCGCACTCGGTAGCCGAAAGCTTTCAGGCGCAGAGCAGTGATAAAAAACAAATGTCAGTATTAGAAATATACGGCCTATGGCGAAAACACAGAGGCGAGGGGATGTACCCCGAGACGGCGCTTGACATCGGGCGCACCGTCGGCACAACAAAGCGCGAGATAGCGCCGGAGAACTTAGAAGTTCCCGAAGCAATAGATAAGGCAAAGGAATACCTTGCCCGCTTTCCGTCCGAGTTTTGCTTTAAGGTCGGGTCGTTCTATAAGATAGATAAAGATGAATGTTTTGACCCCGACTATGAACTTGCGAAAAGAGCGCTCTTACAGTTTAACGCGCCGCTTTTAGCACTCACCGAAAAGGGCGCGCACTGTGAGGTCTGCGTCGGCTGGGCGGATAAAAACACACCTTCTCCGCTGGACGGGAAAAAGCGGAGCTATGATTCGCTCATCATCCAGAACTCGTGGGGCAACATTCCGAACCCGAGGCGCGAAGAAAAATTATCAAACATAGAGGAGCTGTATTTAGTGCTTATGGACAAAATAAAAGCGCCCTTTACCGACATTGCCGGCCACTGGGCGGAAAAATACATCGAAAACGCATATTTCGCCGGGTACTTAAACGGCCGTACGGAGACAACGTTCGAGCCGGAGGGCAATGTCAAGCGCGGCGAGATGGCGAAGATATTGTCGGAGCTCATCAAGACATATGATGATAAGATATTAAAGCTTGAAAAGAGGGTGGAAGAGCTTGAACGCTGACATGATCATCAAAACGGCGGCACTATTAACTGCCGCCGCAGGCATCGGCACAGCCATTTACAAGCTTGTCCACTGGATAGACGAGCAGAAAAAACAGACGAAAGAGATCGGCCGACTTAAAGAGGAGCAGACACTTTTGACCTACGGCGTTCTGGCATGCTTAAAGGGGCTTAAGGAGCAGGGCTGTAACGGGCCTGTCACCGAGGCGATCGGCAAAATAGAAAAGCACCTGAATCTTCAGGCGCATATGTAGAAAGGATGATTTTATGAAGATCAATTGGAAAGTCAGATTCAAAAACCCGGTGTTCTGGTGGAGCGTTGCCGTTGCAATAATCGCGCCGATACTCACCGCGCTCGGTATCGAGTGGCAGAGCGTGACGAGCTGGGCGCGTCTCTGGGAGATCATCCGCGAGGCGGTAAATAACCCCGTCATCGTCGTGGCGATCGCGGTGAGCCTTTATAATACGCTTGTCGACCCGACGACAAAGGGGCTTTCCGACTCCGAACGTGCACTTACATATAGTAAACCCGGTGGCAGGGCATGACGGCGGAGAGAATCGTCTCCGCGGCACGGGAAGAGATTGGCGTTAAGGAGAGCCCGGCAAACTCAAACCGCGTCAAGTATAACACGGCGTACTACGGGCGCGAGGTCTCGGGGAATAACTACCCGTGGTGCTGTGCGTTCGTCTGGTGGGTGTTTCACTCCGTCGGGGCAGATGATCTCTTTTTCGGCGGAAAAAAGACGGCGTACTGCCCGGCGGTCGAGACATACTACCGCAAAAAAGGGCAGTGGTTTTCAGAGCCGAAGGCGGGCGACCTGGCGCTCTTCGATTTTTCCGGCAAAGGCGTTGCAAGCCACATCGGCATCGTCGCAAGTGTTAATGCGGACGGGAACATAACGACCGTCGAGGGCAACACGGCGCTGACAAACGACGACAACGGCGGGGCCGTAATGCTCCGCATCCGAAAAAGGTCAGCCGTCCGCGGATTCGCACGCCCGGCATATGAGGATAAGGACGGGACGGTGGACAACCTCCTCGCCGACGGGATAATCACCGCCGACAACGCCGCAAACTGGCGTGCCTTCCTCTCGGGCACCGCCACTCCAAAGCCGGAATATATCCGCACACTTTTAGATCGCTATCACGAAAAGCTGAGGGGGTGAGAAAGGTGTCGAGAAAAGAGGCGAAAGAGCTCCTTTACAAGCTCATCAACAGCGGAGTTCTTTCGGAGGACATCGAGGAAGCGCTCACCGAGCCTGCAAACGCGATCTGCGAGAACAACCTCGCAAACTGCACCG
>ERZ824480.760-NODE-760-length-35537-cov-13.913280_pt1 | contig 35537 bp, 36 predicted proteins | sample MGYA00519861_ERZ824480 | MGnify/ENA primary metagenome ERZ824480 (study PRJEB31778, sample SAMEA3449152) | human gut metagenome | biome: human gut; feature: human-associated habitat; material: faeces | place: United Kingdom | collected 2010/2012 ... | reverse complement strand
TTATTCTATCAAAAAACCACACCTTTTGGTGCGGTTCAAATTTCAATTTAGGAAACTCACATTTATTGTGAGTTTTATAACTTAATAGAATCTATTTTAATTTTTAATTATTTAATTAAACTTTTTGGACATTCTGGTTCATCGATTAGTATAGCGAAGCAAGCTTGACTTCCAAGGCTAGCAACAAAAGAACCTACTGTAGCGATTAATCCCATTAAAAATGACATACTATTTTCCCCTTTCTATTCTTTATTATTTAAACATAAGCCTATATTTAAACCTGATTTGCAAGATATGTCTTATAGTTATTATAAGGCAAATTAAATATTTTATATACAAAAGGTGAAATCATACAAGATTGAACAACTAATGATAGTATAAAACTATTTGATATAAAAGTATTATTTATAAATAAAGATGCAAATACATATATTATGGCTACAAGTGTTGATAAAAATTTATAGACATTTCTTCTTTTTTGACTAACGATTGGTCTTTTATATGTATCGGCAGGAGCATTTTTAAAGAACAATAATATTAATATAATTCCTGCAACTATTTTTAACCATATTGGAATTGTAACTGATTTTGCTAAATAAGGAACTCCAATAAATATAATACTTGAACTTAATAAGCAAATCCAACTTTTAGTAGCGTGTAATCCAAATGATGGCATCCGTATAAAGTTATATATAAGTAAGAATATTAATACTTCTTTAATTATTCCTAATAATATAGATAATATAATAATAACTATGAGTTTACTAATTAACATATATATGCCTTCTAAACCATATTTAATCTCTGCTAATTTTATCTCGTTATAATCACCATTATTTCTTAATAAATTGATACATTTATTTACAACATAATTTTTCATATTTTTATTCCTCTGTTTCTAATGATACACCAAAAGCAAACAAAAAACCATTAACTTGTCCTAATTGTACGTTTTTGTGTCCGAAAACACAAAAAAATAAAAAAAACAACAAAAAAAGTCATTTCAGACAAAAAATCGACTATTTCAGACATAATTTTAACAAATTTAGTTCAAAACTGGTAAAATGATAATTGCCTTTTGGTACTAGTAAAGAATGTCAAAATTTGATATATTAAAATTCTTGAAGTGGTTAGACAAATGCGTTATACTAGTATTGTAAGAGAATTACTAGAAGGGAGATTTCGGCAATGCGTGGTAAAGTAAAATGGTTCAATAACGAAAAAGGTTATGGGTTCATTGAATACCGAGAAGGCGAGGATATCTTTGTACATTATTCTTCAATCTTATCTGAAGGATATAAAACACTAGTTGAAGGTCAATACGTTGAGTTTGAACTAGTGCGTACAGATAAAGGTTTACAAGCCAAAAATGTAGTAGAAATTAAAACAGCCTTAGTTTAGGCGTTTTTTTTCGCTATTTTTTAAAATTTATAGTATAATATTGTTGGTGATAGTATGCAAGTAAGAAGTGTGATTTCAGTAATTTTATCATTTTTAATATTTATTTTTATAGGAACTTTTGTATTTATAAAAGTAGCTAAAAATGTAATAAATTATGAAAATATCGAAAATTATATTGAAAATATTGATGTTTTGGATATAAGAATAAAAAATTTAAATAATTTATTTGGTTTAAAAATTAAAACAAATGACAATACATTAGGCGATTATATTAAAACCCTTGGTATATATAATGGTTTAACTGAAGAGGAAATTAACCTTATATTGAACGATGAAAAATTTGAAAAAAATTTAAAACAACTGATACTTAATTGGTACAAAGAGAGTATGAACACGAATAATACTTATGTTTATAATCCATTAACTAAGTTAGATATTAACAAAGATTTTATTGATGATATTGGAAATATATTTAAAAACCAAAATAATATAATAACCTCTATTGAAAATATTAATGTCATATTTATTATAGGAATAATATTGTTTTTAACAGTTTTAACAGGTTTTATTACAAAAACTATATATTATCCATTAATAACATTAGGTATTCCATCATTGATTATTGGAATTGTTTATACTATGTTGAAATATAATAAAGATTTATTTGCAAATTCTATTAAAACTTTACTACCACTTAGTGACAATTTAACTAATTTAGTACTAGAAAGTGCTTTAAAATCAAATATAGGAGTAATTTTAATTATAATAGGATTAGTTCTTATAATTATATTTACTATAGTAAAACTACACATTAATAAAATGCTTAGAAAACTTGAACAAACAAGAAGAATTAATATAGAAGATATTGATATGGATAATATAAAGTATAATTAAATATTAAAATATTGGGTTTTCAATGTCAGATAAACTATTATTATCCCAGTTATAGAAAACAACATATAAAATAAGTAAAGCAGTAATTACAGTTAATACAGAAGCAAAAATTTGAATTTTAAAAGGTTTTAAATCTTTGTTCTTCTCTTTAGCAATTTCATATCCTTCAATATTATCATATAAAATGATTAAAACTATAATCAAAACTAAAAGACGATTAAAAAGCAATATGTATTGGTCGTCTTTTTTATTTAAAATTCTTTTTCTATTCAATAAATCTTGTCTGTTTTCATAAGTTAAATAAATTGATATAATTATTGTTATTATAAACATTAAAGCTGTAGCAATATCGATATTTAAAAGTTCAATTTCTTTTTCATTTTTCATATTAAAGTATATTAAATTTGAATATAATTTAATATGAAAAAATATTTATTAATTTTAATTTTAATACTATGTGGTTGTGGAAACAAAAACATTGAAATGGTTTTTGAAAATAGTCATAATATGAAAATATCGATAAACTTTCCTGAATCGGGAATAAAAAAATTAGATAACTTAGTTTCTGATTATGTTGATACTATTTATCAAGGTTTTAAAAACGAATATGAAAATGTTTATACTTTAGAGCAAGTATCAGAACTTAATGTTGACTATAAATATAGTGTTATTAATGAGCGATATATAAATATCATTCTTTATACATTTATAAATTCATCTAAACTAGCTCACCCAATTAATGAGGTAAAAACATTTGTGTATGATAAACAAAAAAACAAATTAATAACAATTTACGATTTAATTAATAATAGCCAAATAAATATCTTATTAAAAAATTTAAAAATGAATATCGTTAGAAAATATAAAGAATGTTTATTATTAGAAAATATATCTTCAAAAATCACCCCCGATGAGGATTATATGTTTAATATAACTAAAGATAGTATTGTCTTTTATTTTAATCCTTATACAATAACAACTGGAAGTTGTGGGATTATAGATGTCGAAGTTAGTTTAAACAAATTAGATACATCGTTCAAGTCGAAAGAAACTATAAAAAAATATCCTCCAATTACAAAAACAATATCTAAAAATTTAGATTTAAATAAAAAAACAGTTGCTATTACTTTTGATGATGGACCAAGTAAATATACCAATCAAATTTTGGAGTTGTTAAAAGAGAATAACGCAAATGCTACATTTTTTGTACTAGGAAACAAAGTCAAAGATTATTCTGATACAATAAGAAAAAGTATTTCATTGGGTAATGAAATAGGAAATCATTCGTATAATCATAAATGGTTAACCAGTCTAAGTTTAGATGAACTAAATTTACAAATATCTAAAACTAATGCTCTAATAAAAGAAATAAGTGGTTATGAATGTAATTTATTTAGGCCAACTTATGGTTCGGTTAATAAAAAAATAAGAGAAAATGTTGATATGAATATAGTATTATGGTCGGTCGATAGTAACGATTGGAAAATAAAAAATAGCAAAACAATTGCTAGTAAGGTTTTAAGTAAGGTTGGCGATGGTGATATAATACTATTTCATGATACATATGAAAGAACATATAAAGCGTTACAAATAATCGTTCCAACCTTAATTAGTGAAGGCTATCAAATAGTAACTGTAAGTGAATTAGAAAAAATAAAATTAGAAAGAAATATTTAAAACTATTGAAAAGTATAAAAACATATGGTAAAATTAACATGACGTTTTGCAAAAAATCTCTATATTTTACAACAAGACATACTGCATATTTTAAATATGTGGTTTTTTGCGTTATGGAAGGAGTGATAAAGTGGCGTCGTATATTGAACTTAGGAACATAAAAAAACAATTTAAAGTTCCTATTAGAAAAAGTGGCTTGAAAGAAGCTTTTAAAGCATTTTTCAAACGCGAATACAAGCAAATTTTGGCAGTTGATGATATTTCTTTTCAAATTGAAAAGGGAGAAATCGTTGGCTACATCGGACCAAATGGGGCGGGAAAAAGTACAACAATTAAAATGCTTACAGGTATTCTTACTCCAACTAGTGGTATGTGTGTAGTTGATGGAATGACACCTTATCTTGAAAGAGAAAAATATGTAGCAAAAATAGGTGTTGTTTTTGGTCAAAGAAGTCAATTATGGTGGGATATACCAGCAATTGATACATTTGACTTACTAGCAGACATTTATAAATTAAATCATGAAGAATACATAAAAACAAAAGACGAATTAATAAAATTGCTAAACTTAGAAGAAATAGTTAAAGTACCAGTTAGACAACTAAGTTTAGGTCAAAGGATGCGATGCGAAATTGCTGCTTCACTATTACATAAACCAGAAATACTATTTTTAGATGAACCGACAATAGGATTAGATGCTATTTCTAAAACGATCGTTAGAAACTTTATAAAAAAAATAAATAAAGAACAAAATGTTACGGTAATATTAACTACTCATGATATGAAAGATATTGAAACATTAGCAAAAAGAATTATTTTAATTGGAAAAGGTAAAATACTATATGATGGTTCTTTAACAAAACTAAAAAATAGATATAAAACGAATAAATATATAAATGTAGAATGCAATCAGTTAACAAAATTGCGTTTAAAAGGAATAATAAGTCAAACAAAAACAAAAGATGGTTATGAATTTGTAATAAATTCAAAGATATTAGAAATGTCAAAATTTTTAAATGTTTTATCATCTAAAACTGAAATTAAAAACATCGATATAGAAGAAGAAAATATCGATGACATTATAGTAAAACTATATGAGGAATTTGAACTATGAAACCATATTTATCATATTTTAAATTAAGATTCATGACTTGTCTACAATATAGAAGTGCGGCTATAGCAGGTATATTAACTCAAGTATTTTTTGCTTTTGTTTATATAATGGTATATTTAGCTTTTTATGAATCAGGAGATGCTAACGCACCGATGACATTAAAACAAGTTATAAATTATATGTGGTTAAATCAAATGTTTTTTACTTTAATTTATTTAAGTTATAAAGATAAAGATATAATCAATTTAATCAAAGATGGAAATATATCATATGAATTAGCAAGACCATTAAACGTATATTTTATGTGGTTTGCAAAAATTTTATCTCAAAGAATTTCAATGATGTTATTAAGATGCATTCCCGTCATGGTCTTAGCTTTTGTCTTACCAGAGCCTTATAAATTAATGCTTCCATTAAATTTTTCAACTTTTTTATTATTTTTGCTGTCGTTTTGTATAAGTGCTATTTTAATAACTGGAATCACTATGCTTTTTCATATAATAACTATGTTTACTTTAGATGAAAAGGGGGCTACATCAATTATTATAAACATAGCAGATATTTTTTCAGGACAAGTAATACCTCTTCCATTTTTCCCATTGTTTTTACAAAAAGTTGCTATATTACTACCTTTTAGATATATAAGTGATTTTCCATTTAGAATATATACATCACATATAGTAGAAAACGAAGCAATTATAGGAATAATAATTCAATTTGTGTGGTTAATAATAATTTTAATAGGTGGTTACCTGCTGATGAATAAAGCTTTAAGTAAAACGATTGTACAAGGAGGTTAAAATGAAACTATACTTAAAATATTTAAAATTACATTTAAAATCAACTATGCAATATAAAACATCCTTTATTTTATCTTTTATATCACAATTTTTTGTCGCTTTTTCTTTCTATTTTGTTGTCATTTCTATGTTTGATAAATTCAATAACATTAAAGGCTTTACTTTATATGAAGTATTGTTAACTACAGGAATAATATATTTTGGTTTTAGTTTCAATGAATTTTTTGCAAGAGGAATCGATAATTTTGACAATCAAATTGTGAAAGGAACATTTGATAGAATTTTACTAAGACCAAGAAACATATTTTTTCAAGCTATGGTAGAAGAAATGGATTTTGTAAAAATATCAAGAATTCTACAAGCAATAGCAATAATTGTAATTTCCCTAGTTAATTTAAATATACAGTTTAATATATTTAGAATTATAGCCTTTATTTTAATGTTATTAAGTTCTATCGCTATATTTTTAAGTTTAAATATACTATCAGCCTCATATTGTTTTATAACAATTCAAGGATTAGAAGTTAGACATATATTTACCGATGGTGGGAAATATGTGGCTCAGTATCCAATTAATATTTATAAAAAAGGTTTTGCTCTATTTTTTACTGTTATAATTCCATATGCTTTTGTAAATTATTATCCTCTTTTATATTTTACAGGTAAGTCTAATAATATACTTTATTGTTTTAGTCCATTAATCGTTTTAATTTATTTGTTTATTTCTTTTAAAGTGTTTAATATTGGAGTTAAAAAATATTCAAGTACTGGTTCATAGAATGTGAAAATTCACATTCTTTTTTAACTTTTTATAACTCAAATTCATCTACTTTAGTTATATAAGAATCATCACATCTATTAATAGCAAATATTTCTTTTATATTATTTGTTAAATCAAGGTTAGAATTTAATAAATCCGATAAAGATATAATTCCTACTAATTTATTATTTTCAACTACTAATAATCTTTTGATTTTATGTTTAGTCATTAAATTTATAGCTTTACTTATTTCATCGTTTGAATCTATAGTAATTAATTCAGTAGTTAAATATCCATCTATTTTATTATCATTATTTGCAAGTATTCTAGTTACAATATCTCTATCTGTCAACACACCAACTATTTTGTTTTTATTTGCGATAGGAACAAATCCAATATCGTATTTTTTCATTATGCTAGCTAAATCGGTTAAACTGGAATTTATATCAAATACAATTAGAGAACTACACATTAAATTTTTAACTTTCATATAATCACCACTTATATTTTGTTTTTAAAATTTAAAAATATACATATAATTTAATATGAGAAGAATGAGATTAAAAAGAAAGATTAAAATGTTTAATAAACCAATAAATGTTATAGTGTTTATAATTATAGTTTTTATTATAGCTTTTTTTCTATTACTTAAAGTTGTCAATCTAAAAGTAAATCCAGTTTTATTTGAATATGCAGAATTAGAATCAAGAAAATTGGCAAGTATTATTATAAATAATGCTGTTGCTAAGAATGTAACAGAAAACATAGATATAGATGAATTATTTATAATTACAAGGGATAGCAATAATGAAATTAAAACAATAGATTTTAATCCTTTAACAGTAAATAAAATTCTAACAAAAGTAACAAACAGCGTTCAAATTAATTTAAAATATATCGAACAGGGAAAAGTCGAATTGCTCGCACTTACAACAGATGAACTAATTGATTACGATATTAATAAATTAAAAAAAGGAATAATTTATGAAATACCCACAGGAGTTATATTTAATAACTCTTTTTTATCTAATTTAGGGCCAAAATTACCTGTTAAATTATGTTTAGCAGGTGATATAATAAGTCATATAAACACTAAAGTAACTAATTATGGTATTAATAATGCATTAATAGAAGTGGGAGTTGTATTAGAATTAAAAGAACAAGTAATACTACCATTTATGTCCGAAAGAATAAAAATTGAATGTGAAATACCAGTTGCAATAAAATTAATTCAAGGAACTGTTCCTAATTATTATTTTAATGGATTAGATAAGAATTCCCCATCTGTAACTTTACCTATTTCTTAAAAATATTAGATAGATGTAAAGTAGTGTGTTTAACTTTTACTTTCAAACATTTTTCATTTACTAATTGAATAAAAAAAAATAATGTGGTATACTAAAAATGGTGGTTATAATGAGCAAAAGAAAAGTAAATAAGGCAAGAGTTTTAATTTTTATATTAGGTGTTTTAATTGTTTCATTTATAATTTTTTTACTCTTAAAAGGTATTAATAAAGTAGTAATTAAACAAAATTATAAATATTTAGCAAACAATCAAAGTGAAATAACACTTTATACATTAGATTATAATGAAACTTTGCAAATAGCAAGAGGTACTAAAGTAGAAATAATTGAAAGTATTACTAACGAAAACAAAGAATATTATAAAATAAAATACAATAATACTGAATATTTAGTTTTTAAGGAGAATGTTGTTAATAGCGAAGATGACATCATTTTAGAAAAAGAAATGTATGTAAGAACCCCAGTTACTATTTATGAAAGTGAAGATTCTATAAAAATTTTAGGTATGGCTAAAAAAGGTGAAAAATTAGATATAGTTGGTTATAACAAAGTTAATGAAGATGGCAGTATTAGTATGTATAAAATTAAATATAATGATATTGATGGTTACGTTTATGGTAAATATTTAGTTAATAATAAAGAATTATCTTTGGTTAATTATGATGAAGATGGAAATTATCAAATTCATAAAAAAAGAGGAGATTCGTTTGGCGGTGGGGATGCTGGTAATCTAGATTATTATCCTTATGAAAAAGCAAAATTTGAAAATAATGTTATGCCTGATGAAGTAAGAGCACTATATCTTAATAGTGGCGTTGTAAGTAATGTCGATGCCTATATAAAAATTGCTAAAAATAGTGGTATAAATGCTTTTGTAGTTGATATAAAAGATAACACTTCGCCTGCTTATCCAGCAAAAGCTATGCAAGAATATTCGATAACAAATTACAATAAAGCAATTAACAGTTATGAAACATATAAAAAAGCTATTAAAAAATTAAAAGATGAAGGCTTTTATGTAATAGGAAGAATTACGGTGTTTAAAGACAGTTATTATGCTAAAGACCACCCAGAAGATACAATTAAAGATAATAATACTAACTCTTCCTATAACCACGATGGTTCATATTGGCCAAGTGCATTTAAAAGAAATGTATGGGAATACAATGTTAAATTAGCAATTGAGTCAGTACAAGAAATGGGATTCAATGAAATTCAATTCGATTATGTTAGATTTCCAGATAGAACAGGTAACTTAGAAAAAAAAGGAGTTATTAATTTTGGAAATGTGTATAAAGAAGATAAGGCTCAAGCAATCCAACAATTTGTAATGTATGCATGTGATGAAATACACAAACATAATGCTTATGTATCAATCGATGTGTTTGGAGAATCGGCTCACAACTATGTAACTGCTTATGGACAATATTGGGCTGCTATATCAAACGTAGCCGATGTTATAAGTGGAATGCCATATCCAGATCATTTCAGCGCTCACGAATATGGTTTTAATGAAGTTGTATGGACTATTCCTTATAAATTATTAAATTTATGGGGGAATAACTTTGTTATGAAAAGACAAAAAGAAATCCCAACACCAGCTATAGTTAGAACTTGGATTCAAACTTATGATACATATAAAAATCCTAAAGTAATTTATGATTCTTATATGATTAAAGAAGAAATAAAAGGATTATATGATGCTGGATTAAAAGGTGGATTTATGACTTGGAATGGTAGTTCTAACCTATCAAAATATGATAGTGTAAAAAGTGCGTTTGGAGGAAATTATCAATGAAAACTGTAACTATAGAAAATAATAATTATGAGTTAATTGATGACTACAAAAACGGTTTTGAAGAAAATGTATTCAAAGATAAATATACTGATTATTTTGATGGTTATGATTACATATTAGGTGATTGGGCATATGGTAAATTAAGATTGAAAGGCTTTTGTGAAAGAGAAAATCCACTTTTCAATAAAATAAATGATTATAACTTGATAGAAAACTATATAAAAGAAAACTGTGCTTATGACTGTAGATATTTTATCTTAAAAAAGGTGTAATATGAATGTATATGATTTTGATAATACATTATACAAAGGAGAAAGTTCTTATGACTTTTTCTTCTTTTGTTTAAAAAGAAAACCTAAAATGATTAAATATATTCCAGTTGTTTTAAAACATATATATAATTATAAAAAATTAAAAATTGATTTTGAACAATTAATAAATAGTTTTAATGAAATATTCAATAAAATATTTAAAACAGAACAAGAATTAAATGAATTATCAATTAATTTTTGGGATAAAAATATTTATAAATTAAAAGATTTAGTTAATAATTTAACAACTGATGATATTATAATAACTGGAAGTCCAGATTTCTTAATGAATATAATTAAAGATAAACTAAATGTTAAAGAAATAATATCTACTAAAATAAACAATAGAAAAATAGAATTTTTATGTTTAGGCGAAAATAAAGTAAAAATATTTAAAGAATTATATCCAAATAAAAAAATTAATAATTTTTATACTGATTCAATGAATGATTTACCACTTATGAAATTATCTAATAATGTTTATTTAGTAAAAGGAAATAAAATAGAAAAAATAACAAAATAATTACGTATCGTTAATTAATGTAATTACTACTTGACTCGTGCATTTTATCTTTTCGGTAATAAATAATATTAAAACCTAAGACTTTATCAAGAATTGGTAAAGTTTTATTTTCTTATAATCCTTTACATTAATAGTTAAAAATGATAAAATTATTATGGTGAATATAATGGAAAACAATGAAATACTAAATATATACAAAAACTACCAAAAAAAAATAAATGAAATGTGGAGGTTACTTTGACACAGATAATAAACTAATAAAAATAAAAGAATTAGAAGAAAAGGTGTCAAGTGCTACATTTTGGGATAACCAGGAAATTGCTAATAATGTAATTAATGAGTTAAATAATTTAAAAAAAATAGTTAATTTAATCAAAACTTTAAAAAATAAAATAGATGCGAACTTAGAGTTATTAAGTTATGATGATATCGAAGTAAAAGAATTAATTGTATCTGAAATTGATGAAATAAAAAAAGAATTAGATGATTTAGAAATATTTGTTTTATTAAATGGTCCATATGATAAAAATGATGCAGTATTAGAAATTCATCCAGGGGCAGGTGGAACAGAAAGTTGTGATTGGGCTAATATGTTATTTAGAATGTACACAAGATGGTGTGAGGAAAAAAATTTCAAATATGAAATAGTCGAATTACAAAAAGGTGAAGAAGCAGGAATTAAAAGTGTAACTATTATTATCAAAGGAACATATGCTTATGGATATTTAAAATGTGAAAAAGGAGTTCATAGATTGGTTAGAATTTCTCCATTTGATTCTAATTCAAGAAGACATACATCATTCGCATCAGTTGATGTAAGTCCTTATTTTCAAGAAGAAAACATCGATATTCAAATAAATCCTAACGATTTAAAAATAGATGTATATCATAGTTCAGGAGCAGGTGGTCAATCAGTTAATACAACTGATTCAGCTGTAAGAATAACACACATACCTACAAAAATAGTAGTAACTTGTCAAAATGAAAGAAGCCAATTACAAAACAAAGAAAAAGCTTTAGAAATATTAAAAAGTAAATTATACAAAATAGAATTAGATAAAAGAGATATGGAACTAAAACAAATTAAAGGAGAACAAACTGATATTAATTTTGGGTCTCAGATTAGAAGTTATGTACTACATCCATATACAATGGTTAAAGACCACAGAACAAATACTCAAAATAACAATGCTCAAAAAGTATTAGATGGCGATATTGATATGTTTATAAATGATAATTTAAGGATGTGCAAAAATGAAAAATAAAATAAAAATTTTTATTGAATTATTAGTCGCAATAACAATATGTGCTTTTTCATTTAACTTATTTTTACTTCCTACAAAAGTTGTAAGTGGTTTTAGTGGTATATCAATTATAATAAATTCTATAACAGATATAAAACCATCAATTATAATTATGGTTTTATATGCTATAATATTAGTTATAAGTTATATATTAATGGGATTTGAACAAACAAAAAATTCAATTATAGGTTCAATATTATATCCTATTTTTGTTGAATTAACCTCTTATATAACTCCATATATAAATATAGGAGAAACAGAACCTATTGTTATGGCTATATGTGGTTCGGCAATATGTGGATTCGGATATGGAATAATATATAAATTGGGTTATAATACTGGTGGTAGCGATGTACTGACGCATATTTTAAGTAAATACTTAAAAAAACCAATTGGAACATGTATGGTAATAGTAAATACTATTATAATAGCAGCTACTTTATTTGTGTTTGACCTACAAACAGCAATTTACTCTATTATTGCCATATTAATAATGAGTTATGTAATTGATAAAGTAATGATAGGGATATCAAAATCCAAATCATTTTATATAATTACAGAAAATGAAACAGATGTTAAAAAATTTTTAATAAGTAAACTAAGCCATGGTGTGACGGTTATTCAAGCAAGAGGAGGATATACTGGTAATATAGTAAAACTTATTATGTGTATAGTACCTACAAAAGAATATTACAAAGTTAAAGAAGAAATATTAAACATAGACAAAAATGCTCTTATATTAGTGAGTGATACATACGAAGTATTAGGAAATAAATGAGGTGATTAATTTGGATTTAATAAGGTTTAAAAACGTAAAAAAAACATACAAAAACGGCGTTACGGCAATTCAAGATTTAACTTTAAACATAAAAAAAGGTGAATTTGTTTTTGTAATTGGTTCGACTGGTTGTGGGAAATCAACATTAATAAAAATGCTTTATCGAGAAGAAAAACCCACTAGCGGAACTATAAATGTAAGTAATATTGAAGTAAGTAAATTAAAAAATAGAAATGTATACAAAATAAGAAGAAAAATCGGAGTTGTATTTCAAGATTTTAAATTATTACCAAAGTCTACTGTATATGAAAATGTTGCTTTTGCATTAGAAATATTTGGAGCAACTAATAGTGAAGTTCACAATAAAGTTTTAAAAGCACTAGAATTAGTTGGATTAAAACATAAAGCAAAAAATTATCCTAATGAATTATCAGGTGGTGAGCAACAAAGAGTTGCAATTGCAAGAGCAATCGTTAATGGCCCAAAATTATTAATTTGTGATGAACCGACTGGAAACTTGGATCCAGTTACTAGTATGGAAATAATGAAGGTATTAAATGAAATTAATAAATTAGGAACAACAATTATTATGGTTACTCATGATACGGAAATAGTAAATAAAATGAAAAAACGAGTAATTTTGTTAGATGCTGGAAGAATTGTTAAAGATTATGCAGAAGGGGAGTATAGATATGAGGGCATTTAGAATTTTAGGTAGAAATATTAGAGATTCATTTAAAAGTGTTTTTAGAAACTTCTCATTATCTCTTGCATCTATTTCTTGTATAACTATAACTCTAGTTTTAGTAGCAGTTGCAGTTGTTTTATCTTATAATATAAATAATTTTACAAAAGAAGTTGAAAGAACACTAACTATTGTTGTTTTCTTGGATAGAGATACAACTTTAAAACAAGCTGATGAGATTGAAACTAAAATTAATCAATTAGACAATGTTGAAAGTGTTATATTTAACGATAAAATGAATATAGCAGAAGATTTGATGGAAAGTAGCGAAGATTACAAGCTGGTTTTAAGTAAATATGATTCAAGAGATACGATGCCTTTATCAGATACATTCCATGTTAAAGCTACAAGTATTGAAAAAATGGATGAACTTGCAAAACAAATTGAAGAAATTGATAAAGTAATGAGTGTTAAGTATGGGGAGGGAACAATTGACCAATTGATTTCTACATTTAAAATAATTAAAAATATAAGTGTAGTAACAGTAGCTGGTTTAATTTTAGTAACTGCATTCTTAATTTCTAATACAATTAAAATAACTATTTTTTCACGTAAAAGAGAAATTGAAATTATGCGTTTAGTCGGTGCTTCTAACGTTAATATAAAATTGCCATTTATTTTTGAAGGACTATTTTTAGGGTTAATCGGTTCTGTTATACCGGTTTTAGCAACAACTTATGGTTATGTTGCTTTATATAAGAACTTTAATGGTCAAGCCTTTAACTCACCATTTATAAAATTAATCATCCCTGAACCATTTATCTATTATGTATCATTTATTTTAATCGGTATTGGTGTTTTTGTAGGTATGATAGGTTCGGCAAGAGCAGTTAGAAAATATTTAAAAATTTAATTATGACAAGACTAGCAATAGTCTTTTTTCTTTGATATAATATTTTTGAGTTGGCTAAAAGGAGGTAATATGGATTTAGAAAATGTTTATGGGATTGGCACTAAAACAATGTCATTGCTCAATAAATTGGGTATTAATAATATATCTGATTTGGTTAATTATTGTCCTTTTAGATATGATATTTTATCAAGAAGTAATCTTAATGAATTAAAAGATGGTGATAAAATAATAATTGATGGTTTAGTTGAAGTGAATCCTAGGGTTATTTATTTAAAAAGAAAAATGGATAAAATGTCATTTGTTATTAATACAGGTAGTAAATTGCTGAACGTTTCAATTTTTAACCGTGGATTTTTAAAGCCTAGGATTGGTGTAGGAACTAAATTAACTATAATTGGCAAATATTCGATAAAACAAAATTTAATTGTAGCTAGTGATATAAGATTTGGGCTACTTGGTAACAATGTTAAAATAGAACCTGTTTATCACGTTACTAGTGGAATTAATAGTAATATGATAAATAGTTTGATTTTAAAATGTATTGATAATTACGAATGTGTTGATTATATTCCAAATTATTTAAAAGAGAAATACGATTTTTTATCAAAGAAACAATCTTTAAGAGAGATACATGAACCTTTAGATGAGACATTACTAAAAAGGAGTATTATGCGCTTTAAATATGAAGAATTGTTTACTTTTATGCTTAAGGTGGCTATGCTTAAAGAGTTAAAAAAACAAGATGGTTTGAAAAGAGATGTTTCTTTTGACGAAATCTCTAAAATCATTTCTACTTTACCTTATAAGCTAACTATTGACCAATTGAAAGCGATTGATGATATTTATAATGATTTAATTTCTAATAAAAGAATGAATAGACTTTTACAAGGTGATGTTGGAAGTGGAAAAACGATTGTTTCATTTATTGCTTTATACATTAATTATTTGAGTGGCTATCAAGGAGCTTTAATGGCTCCAACAGAAATATTAGCTTACCAACATTATTTGAATATGAAAAAATTATTTTCTGATTTAAGAATCGAATTATTGACTGGTAAATTAAAAGTTTCTGCTAAAAAAGATATTTATAAAAGATTAATTAATAATGAAATCGATGTTTTGATTGGTACTCATGCTTTAATAAGTAATGATGTTACTTATAATAATTTAGGATTAGTTATAACTGATGAACAACACAGATTTGGTGTTAATCAAAGAAGTAACCTAAAAAATAAAGGAATTATGCCTGATGTTTTATATATGAGTGCAACACCAATTCCAAGAACTTATGCTATAACATTATTCGGTGATATGGATATTTCTAGCATTAAAACAAAACCGAATGGTAGAAAGGAAATTAAAACTTATTTGAAAAGTGAATCAGAAATCAAAGATGTTTTAACTTTAATGTATAATGAACTTAAAAGTGGGCATCAGGTTTATGTTATTGCTCCTTTAATTGAAGAAAGTGATAAATCGGAACTTAAAAATGTTAATGAACTTAAAGTTAAAATGGATAAAGCTTTTGGTAAATTATATAATATTGATATTATGCATGGTAAACTTTCTAACAAAGCTAAAGAAGAAGTAATGGAAAAATTTAAGAATAATGATATTCAAATACTTATAAGTACTACTGTAATAGAGGTAGGTGTTGATGTTGCTAATGCTACTGTGATGGTTGTTTTTGATAGTTATAGATTTGGATTATCAGCCCTTCATCAGTTAAGAGGTAGAGTCGGAAGAAGTGATTTACAGTCTTATTTTATTTTGGTAAGCAACTATGAGGCTGAAAGACTTAAGGTGTTAGTCGATACAAATGATGGTTTTAAAGTAAGTGAAGCTGACTTTAAAATGCGTGGTGGGGGAGACTTATTTGGTATAAGACAAAGTGGAGATATGAGTTTTAAATTTGCTGATTTGAAGAAAGATTATAAGATGTTATTGACTGCTAAAGAAGATAGTGAAGAATTTTTGAAGTGTTATAAGGACGATTATGAGTACATTTGTGCTCATGTAAAATTAGTTGACACTTTAGATTGATTGGTATTGACTTTTTATAAAAATTTTTTTATAATTAGGTAGCATGATAGTACTAGAAAGTATCATCATGCTAGTCTCTTATATCTATAAAGAGGCTAAACCAAAACCCCCTGAAGGAGCCGAAAGGCTCCACTTTTTGTTTATTTTAAAGGATTTGAAGCCCATTAAACTATTTTAGGTACTAAGCTAGGTACGTAAATTTAAAAAAATACATAAAAATTGATGATTTTAGTGTATTGGAAATAAATTTCCAAAAGTAGGTAAAAATACTAAGTTCTGGAAAAATATTTCCAATTCTTTTTAATATTGTTTGACAAAACTAATGATAAATGTTATAATTTCATTAGATTTGTCAAGGAGGAAAATTTATGGAAAAGATGACAATTAAAGAATTTAAAGATCAAAGTAATATTGAAATTATAGAATCTATTATGAAAATGAATAATGGATATGTTACTTCAAAAGAACTATCTAATCTTGGAATTCATAGAATGTATCTTAATATTATGAAAGAAAAAGGTATGATAGAAAAAGTTGGTAATGGTATTTATATTGATTCAAGTAAAATAGAAGATAGCTATTTTGTTTTTGGATTAGAACTTCCTAATATTATATATTCACATATGATAGCACTTTATTTTCATGGACTTTCTATTAAAGCTCCAAATGATAAATACGATATAACTGTCCCTAATAATTATTTTAATTATAAAATAAAAAATCATAATGTTTTTTATGTTGATAGAGATATTTATGAACTAGGACTAATTCAAATTGATACTCCAATGGGTAATAAAGTAAAAGCATATGATATGGAAAGATGCATATGTGATATTATTAGATCTAAAAATAGAATGGATTCAGAACATGTTAAACATAGTGTTAGAGAATATGTTAAAAGAAAAGATAAAGATCTAATTAGACTATCAAAATATGCTGAAAAACTCGGTATCAAAAAAGAAGTAATGGATTATGTGGAGGTATTTTATGAATAGTATGCAATTAAAAGATAAACTAAGAAATATTTCTAAAGAAAAGAATGTTGATTTTAATACATTACTTAGACTTTATATGTATGATAGATTTGTTGAAAGATTATCAAAAAGCAAATATAGAGAAAACTTTATCATAAAAGGTGGATTTTATTTAAGCACACTATTTGGAGTAGAAAATAGAACTACTATGGATATAGATATTGCTTTTAGAAATGCAAATTTTAATGAAGATACAATAGTTAAAATGATAAAAGAAATAGTATCAATAAAAATAGCTGATAATGCTAAAATATCATATTTAGGAATAGCACCAATAAGAGATGAAGATGAATATGGTGGATTTAGAGTAGATATTCAAGTTAAGCTTGAAAATGTTAAAGAAAAATTTCATGTTGATATAGCTACAGGAGATCCAATTACACCAAAAGAGATAAGATATAAATATATTCCATTATTAGGAGATAACTATATAGATTTATATGCTTATAATATTGAAACAGTATTAGCCGAAAAGATAGAAGCAATTCTTAGTAGATTAGAGTTAAATGGTAGAATGAGAGATTTCTATGATGTCTATTTAATTTATACAAAGGATTGGAATAATATTAATATTGATAATTTTAGAAAAGCTATTGATAAAACATTTACTAAAAGAGAATATGTTGGGGAACCTTTGATAACAATAGATATATTAAGAGAAAGTGAATTAATAAGAACAAGATGGAAAATATATCAAAGAAAATATGAATATGCAAAAGATATAGATTTTGATGACATATTGGATTGTATATTAAAAATGATGGAACAAAGAGATCCTGTAGTAGTTTAATAATATTTATAAAACAACATACAAAATCAGACAAAATATGCTATACTAATTGTAGTAAAGAAGGGCGCTAGTACAGGCTTGTTACCAAGTTTTTGTAATGGCGTTTTTTTGTAGTAAAGGAAGTGAGTGCATGAATATTATTGAATCGATTGATATTTCTTCATTAGTTAATAAGAAATTTAATAGTAATACAAGAGTAATTTTTATTAGAATAAATCCATACCCTATAGATGATACTCTAAAATATATTTATAATGAATTATTTAATAAGGCATGGATAAATAAGTATGGAAAAAGTCTTATTAGAAAAAGTATAGAAGAACGTTGTAATAAAACAATTAAAAAAATTAGTGAAAAATTATCTCTATGTCAGGATGATAGTGTTTCAAGTGAAGCGGGCGAATATATTATATCGATTTTAGGTAAGCAGGCTTTGACTGAGAACTTGAATTACATAAATATTCCCTTAGCAGAATTATGGAAAGAAAAAGTATTAGGTAATCCTGGTTTTGATTTTCATTCCGAAAGTGTTGAAAATAGAATCATTTTTGGTGAAGCAAAATATGTATGTGGAAAAAATGCTTATAATAATTCTTTATCGCAAATCAATGAATTTATTGAGTTAAAAAAAGATTTAGTTGAAATGGCTGATTTGGATAATTTAGTATCTGAATTGGCATCATCGAATTTTGAAGATGGTAAAAAGGGATATGCCGCAGCCTTTTCTTCAACAAAAATAATTACAAGTGAATTAATAGAACATATTTTTAATAATGATTCGTTTAAAAAACTTCTCATATATGATGAATTATTACTAGTGGCGGTGGATATAAATGAATGATATTTTAAAACAAATAATTAACAAGGAAAATATTGAGGAATTATTGGCAAGTGTTCTTGATAATATTTATATTAATGGCCCTACAAATCGCTCAGATTTAGAAACACTATCTTTTATTAAATTTTTTCATCCTGATATTTTTAAAAAATATGAAAATGATGTTGTAATGATTATGGGACTCTTCTTTAAAAAATCAAATGCTGATTCTTTAAGATCATTAGTTATGAAAGATTATGGAGAGTCAATCTTTGATTGCTATGGACATAATTATACTCCTGTTCAAATGGATATTGTTAATTCCATTAATAGCAACAAGTATTTTAGCTTTTCTTCAGCTACAAGTACTGGGAAATCATTTGTATTTAGAGATTTGTTAGAGAATACAAAGAATGATGTAATAATTGTTGTACCCTCCCGTGCATTAATAAATGAGTATTATATTAGAGTTAAGGAAATATTCAAGATTAATAAGGTTAATATTTTAACATATATTGATTTTATAAACAAAAGTAGTCATAGAAGAAATATTTTTATAGTTACACCTGAGCGTGCAAAAGAAGTATTTAAATATAAAAATGAAATAAATTTAGATTTGGTATTGTTTGATGAAGCACAGATAAGTGATGAAAAAGGGAGTAGAGGAATTATTTTTGATTCATTAGTAAGAAGAATCAAAAGCAATTTTGTTAATACAAAAATGCTATTTGCTTTTCCTTATATTAGCAATCCTGGAGCACAATTAGAAAAAAATAATTTAAATAATGATATATCTTCTTACTACTGCTATAATGAAAAAAATGTTGGACAAATATTCTTTTCAAAGTCAGGAGATAATTATTACGCATTTGGTATTAATAAAGAAATAATGGGAAATAATAGAATTAAAGTTGAATTTAATCCAATAAAAGAAACTTTAAAAAATAATGGAAGTGTTCTTATATATACATCCAAAAGTAAAATAATTAATGAAAAAATAATTGATGATTATTCTGAATATTGTAATTATTGTGAAGAAATAACTAATCCACAGGCATTATTATTAATCGATAAATTTGATAATTATATGGGGACAAGTGGAGAAAAAAGAAAATATGGTTATTCACAAATGTCTTATTTGTTAAGAAGAGGAATAATATTACATCATGGATCATTACCATTAAAAGCAAGAATGATAATAGAAGAATTGACTAGATTAGGTTTTTGTAACTTATGCTTTTCTACTTCTACTTTGGTTCAAGGAATTAATATGCCATTTGATATTGTGTTACTGGACAGATTTGAAAATAAACCATTAAAAATAAAAAATTTAATTGGTAGGGCAGGAAGAAGTTCTATTGATGCAAAATTTGATTATGGAATTATTGTCGTTAAAGATTCAAATAAAAGTGATATTAGAAATATTCTTTGTAATGATACAAATATAAATGCTGAGTCTTTACTGGACACTGATGAAGAATTACCAGAAGATGTTACTAATTATAGAGAAGCAATAATAAATAATTCTTTCAATGATGAATATAATTTACCTGAAAATGATGTGGATAAATTAACTAAAGATGATGTTTTTAACATTGCTAAAAGGATTCTTGATTGTATGTTTATTGATGATGAAATTCTTAGTGCAGATGAATTTAGTAAAATTAGTGAAACAGAAAAAAATGAAATTTATGATAATTTTAAAAAAATATATTCTTATTATCTAAATAATAGGGAGTTATCAAAGGGTGAACAAAGCATAATATCTAATTGTGTAAGGATTTTATTATGGCAAATTCAGGGAAAAACATTCAAACAAATTGTTGGTTATAGGTATTCTTATATAAGACAAAATAATAAAGTTAAAAAAGTATTAAATAAATATAGAACTTTATATCCAGGTGATACCAATATGAAAAAATTCGTAAATGAAGTAAATGCAATAAAAGTTAAACCAGTAATGAAATATTCAGACATTCCTGATAAATCATTAAATTTTGTTCCATTATTCGATTATGAAATGGAAGCATATAAAGTAAGTTATGATATGGTTGCATTTGATACCTATGACTATATTGATAAAATAATAGGCTTCAAGTTGAAAGATATATATTATGCTGTTTTTAATGAGTTCTTTATTAAATTTGGGGATGAACGTGCAAAAAAAATGTCTAAATACATAAAATATGGGAGTTCAGATGATAAAGAAATTATGTTATTAAGATATGGCTTTGACTTTGAAACAATTGAATGGCTTAAAGACAAAGTGGAAAATGTTGACGAAAATTCTATTGATTTTAAAAATATTGATGAATTAACGGAAGAACAATTACTAGAAATTGAAAATTATTTATAAAAAAATGACCTAGTCCTTTAATGGACTAGGTCATCTTCTTTTTTATTATCTAAATCTTCATCATAATCATAATACTCAGTATCTTCATAATCAATAATTGTTTCTTTAGGTTCAGGTAATTCTTTTTGTTTGCTTCCTAATAGTTTTGTATTTTGAACTTCTATTAATTGAACTATGTTCTCAAGTCTATTTTGATACATATGTGAGTAGGTATTAAGTGTTTCGCCAATTTTAGAGTGCCCTAAATATTTAGCTACTAATGTTATATTGGCCCACCATCAATTAGTAATGATGCACAACTATGTCTAAAATCATGAACTCTAATATCTTTAACTCCTGCTTTAAAAGCATTCTTAGTTTTTCTATCTCTTAAAGTAGTTTCTGGTAGTGGATCAATATTACCAAATACATACCAATTATCATTGAAGTTATAGTAAGAACTACATTCATCATATAAATCTTTATAGTATTCTAACAAGAAATTAGGAATTGGTATAGTTCTATAACTAGACATTGTTTTAGGACTAGATACTGTGTATGGTTTACCAGTTATAGGATCTGGTGTTTTAGTTATATTTTTATTAACTGATAAACAGCTTTTTCTAAAGTTAATATCATTCCATGTTAATCCTCTTAGTTCACCATTTCTAAGTCCACAATAGAATAGTATTTGAAATGCACATATAAACTTAACATCATTTTCAACAGATAAGAACTTTTGAAATTCTTCAGGAGTATAGAATGACATTTCTTTTTTTCTTTCATTTGGATTAGTAAAATTAGTCATCTTATTATAAACTTTAACAAAGTTTAAATCATACCATTTAGTTCCAAAATTCATAACAGCTTTTAAATATTTATAAACACCATTTTTATATCTAGTAGATATTTTCTTTTTGTTCATGTATTGTCTCCATAATTCAAAATGTCTTATATTAAATGATTCAACTTTAATATTAAATAAAGGTTCAAGATAAGGCATCATATTTCTATAATTATATAGTGTAGTAGATTTAACTTTATCTTGTTGATATTTATAATGCTCATCAATTAGTTGTTTAAAAGTTAAATCAGTAAACTCAGTCATATTTTTAATATTAACTTTGTATTTTGCTTCATGATTTTTAGCTTCTCTTCTAGTAGCAAACTTTTTAGAGTGATATCTTCTAGGTCTACCTAAATAATCTCTATAAGTTATATCTACTACCCATGTTCTACCATCTTTAGTAGCATATTTACTTTTAACTTGTCTTATAGACATATATCTTCTCCTTTCTTATTAGCTTCATCGAATTCTCTTTGTGCTTCTTCATCCATTTCACGAGCTCTTTTACCAGCCATAACAGATTCTGCAAATGATATATAATTATGTACATATGGCATAGGTCTTCTTTTTGTAATAATATCTAAAGCACGAGATAATTTACTAAAAGCATTTTTATAATATTTAAGTTCTTCATCTTTATTAGATAATTCTTTATATTGTTCGTGTCTTATCTTTTCACTTTTAATAAGTTTTCTATTATTCTTATAAAAATCATTTTCTATAGATAGGGAAGTGATTTTATCATCTTTATCTTTTGATTCATATGTTTTTATTGTATTTAATCTTGTAAGATTATCAAAATCATTCATAAGTTTTTTACTATATCCAATGATCTTTTTCTTTAAATCTGAATTAGTATCTTTTAAAGATGTTTCTAATACATTTTTAGCTTCATTTATTTTATCTTTATAATTATTTAAATCTTTATTTAATTTTTTTTTCTTCAGTTTTTAATTCGTTAATATGATACTCTAATTTAGTTTGATGATATTTATTAGCACCAATTTCACCTCTATCTAAATTAAACCCTTTACTTGTTATATATTTATTGAATCTATCTTGGAGTTTAGAAAAAGAATTTCTACCTCCTAAATCTTTCCAAAATTGATCGTTATTTAAAAATTTACCTTTAACTGTTTCATATGCCATCTCACCATTTTTATCTCTGAATAGAATAGGTACTTCCTTATCTTTTCCATTTTTATCTTTTTTTATCTCTTTTATCAGATTACCATCTTTATCTCTTTGATAACATTTTCTTTTTACTTCATTTACTACTGGTAAAAAGTAAACTTGTAGGTGAGGAGTATCTTCATCAAAATGTACTTGAGCCATTACTATATTTTCTTCACCAACTAATTCTTTTAAAAAGTTATAACTTTCATCAAAGTATTTAATTACTTCTTTAGGAATATCATTTTTACTTTTAATATCAGGAGTCCGTATATTTTGTCCTTCTTTTTTACCTGTTTTATACTTCCTATTTGTTTCTTTAAATGGTAAACCCAGAGTTATAAAAAACTCTGGGCCACCTGATATAGTTACACCATTTAATAGATTGGTTTTAGTTTTGTGAAGGTATTCTATATTTCTACTTTCCAATTTATATTTAACATCTTGATATAAATTATCTTTTTCTAGTTCTTTATACTTAATATTAAATTTAGTTCTTTCTTTGTCATAATTACCTGTACCAATCCTATTATTCATTTCATTTCCTATAAGATATAAATCTTTACTTTTATAATTGTTTTCGAATCTTAATACTTGATATCCATCATACATTTAAAACCTCCTTTACAAAAGAAAAACAACCATTATTGGTTGCTTAGTTCTAATAACTCTTTACTTAATTTCTCGGTATAAATTATAATTTGATCTGATTTTACAAAATATGGTTTGTCTCTAAATTCATTATCTGAATTATCTACACTATATCTTAACATAGTACCAGTTTTATCTAGAATATTAAATGCTTCTATTAATTCATCATATTCTTTATTGTTTATGTTTGTCTTTTTATATAAACTTTTGATATTATGTATTGACTTAAAATTTATAATGTGTTTTTCTAAATAATATTTAATTGATAATTCAGTTGTATGCCTACATAGAAATAAGAATGGAATACATAATGGATTACTCCATATCACTGAAAGTCCAGGAGCAGGATGATTATTTGTTTTAAATACATCATACATTTTTTTACTAGCATTTAAATATGATTGTATCGTTTCCACTTTACTAGTATTTTTTCTTAATTCTTTTTTATATAATGAACTTGTACTTAATAAATCCCAATCATGTCCTTCGCCTTTTAATATATCTATTTGTTCTCTAATGAATTTATTTTTCATAAGATTTCACCTCAATTCCATTATACCACGGAAAGAAGTCATTTTATGACTTATCTCACTAGGTCATAGACCAAATGTGAGTTAGGATAAATCCTAAAACCTTATTCTTCTAAAACAAGTGGATCTATAAACTTAGCTTTATAATTTCTAGAAGTAGCAGTTCTATTTAACTCAACATATATACCTTCTTTTTCTAATCTTTTAATATTACTATTTAGTAATCTTCCAAAACGAGAAGGGGTAATTAGTAGATTTAATTCTGCTATCATTTCTGCTGGAGTAAATATTGCTTCTTTCTTCTTAATTACATATCTCATAAATACGCTAAGATTAAAATCTAATTCAGTATTATCTTCATTAATAATTTCAAATTCAAGTTTATCATTTCTTATAAGATTAAGATTTTGTTCTTCAAAGTCTCTATTAATTATTTTTAAAGTATAAGTATTATCTTTATTATTGATTAATGTTAATATACCATTCATATTACCATCAATACCTGTGCTACCTAATGTTTTACCTTCTTTATTTAAATGATGTATTAGAAAAAATGTAAGATTATATTTTTTGGCAAGTTCTCTATATTTATCAAACATATTCTTCATAACATCACTATAGTTATTAATATCAGTTTCATATCCGTAATCTATACCACACATAATATCTATAATTACAAATCTTCCATTATAGGTTTCTGAGAATTCTTTTAAATCTAATAATAAATCATCTCTAATACATAATTTATGTTGTTCATCTTTTTGTACAAAGAAGAATGAATTAGGTTTAAAAGTATATCCTGTTATTTCTAATCTTTTTTTAAGTTGTAATTCAGATATTTCTGTGCTAACATATAAAACGGATGTGGGATTAGTATTGAATCCTAAGAATTGTTTATTATTTACCAAAGAGTTGGCAAGCTGTAATGCTAAAAATGACTTACCAACTTTTGGTTCTGCAACTAAGCAATATAATCCATTTGACTTCATTATTCCATCAATAATGTTGTCTTTTTTTATGGTTATATTTAATTCTTCTATAGGTTTCATTTATTTCTCCAGTTCCGCCATATCTTTAAGGTAAGGAACATTAATATTTAGTTTATTAACTACTTCACACATTGGTATTAAATTACATGGTAGTTTATAACCTTGATCAGCAAGATCTGTTATTATTTCTTTTCTAATTTTTAGTGCTGAATTTCTACCAAGAGTAGTTATTTTCATTAAATCTTGTAGAGTACACCATTGTTTAGATAATAATTCTAATGTTTCAACTGCAGTCATATATCAAACCTCCTATCTGCTTTTCATTATTCTTTCATTCATTTTATATAATGCACTTGTTAATTCTTCTCTTGAATTATCTTCGATATCTTCATTAAGACCATATTCTACTTTAATATCTTCACGATCTTTGTTTTCTATAACTCTTAATCCACATAAGTGATTATGAACTAATTCAACAATATCATTAGTGTCCATAGTAGGTAATATAGAATCTAATACTTCTTTATTCATATGTTTTCTCCTTTCTCTCTAAAAAAGGTAGAGTTTCCCCTGGGCTAAGCCCACTTGTTGAAATATTAGTTATTTCATAACTCCCGTGCCAATAGGGTTATAATTTCTGCCTTGCCTTTTTTGAGTTACGGCATATCGGCGATTTCCGCAACTTACAAATTTTCAAAGAACTTTGTATTTCCAATTTGTCAACCATATATTTAAAATAAAAGTTCCAAATTGGAAATAAAATTATAATATACCATTTTAGTTCCATAATGTCAATACTAAAATAATAAAAAATTGACAAAATGGAATTTTTATGTTCCAAAATGGAAAATGTATGTTATAATGGTATCAAGAAGATATTAGGAGGTATACTTGTGGAGAATCGTAGAAAAAGTGATGTAGCAATAGGTAAGAATATGGCTGATATGCGTAGTAAGTTTAGTTTAACACAAAAAGAAATCGCTCAAGTAGTTGGTGTTAATGTTTCTACTTATAAGCATTATGAATTAGGTGATAGATGTGCACCTTTAGCAGTTATTAGAGATTTATCAAATTTTTATAAAATTTCAACTGATTATTTTTTTGAGAATATGCCGGAATTATCAACAAAAGAAGAATTAGAAATAAGTAGACGTGCTTTTGATGTGTCTCAAAATAAATCTCAAATGATAGGAGATATAAGAAATTTTGCTGAAGGTATGGCAAAATTAGAAGAAAAAGTTCAAGCAAGAGCTAGATTAAGAGTAAAGCAATATAGATTAGATAATAAAAAATCACAACAAGAGGTTGCAGATTATTTAGGTATAGATATTTCTACTTATAATAAATATGAAAAAGGTAGTAGAAAATTAAATAATGAAGTAGTAAGAAAAATAGCTGAATATTACAATATTAAAGTCAGCGATATATTAGATTAATGACAGAATGACACTAGAATAAGGTGTGGATTACACCGATAGTTAATGTCATAGTGTCACAGGAGGTAAATGAATGGAATTTAGTGAAAATACAAGAGTAAAAATACCGGCTTTAGTACATGCTACTAGATTAGGTTATAAATATTTATCTTTAAAAGAAGTAAAGAATCAATTAGATTCTAGAATGAATATTTTTAAAACAATATTTAAAGATAGTATAAATAAAATAAATAATACAGATTTAAAAGAAAATGATATTGATAGAATACTTGATGAGATTGATATTGAATTGAACAATAAAGATTTGGGTAGGAGGTTTTATAAAACATTATTAGATGGATTTGATGGAATTAAACTAATTGATTTTGATAATGTTGATAATAATACATTAAATGTTTTAACAGAATTACCATATGAAAATGGAGAAGATAATTTTAGACCTGATGTTATTATGCTTATTAATGGTATGCCTTTAGGGTTTATTGAAGTTAAGAAGCCAAATAATAGAGATGGAATATTAGCTGAAAGAAATAGAATAAATGATAGATTTCATAATGAAAAATTTAGAAAGTTTATGAATATTACTCAGATTTTAGTTTTTTCAAATAACCAAGAATATAATAATGATTCTATTGTTCCAATAGAAGGAGCATTTTATGGAACACCAAGTGATAAAAGTGTTTTCTTTAATTGTTTTAGAGAGGAAGAACCTTCTATATTTGATAAGATAGGAGATATATCAGATACTGAAGAAAATTATATATTAAAAGATAATAATTATGTTTCAATAAAAGGAACAAATGAATATAGCACTAATTTAAGTAGAATGACTCCTACTAATAAATTGATTACATCATTATTCCATAAAAATAGAATATTTAAGTTATTGAGATATGGAATAGCTTATGTAGAAAAAGCTAATAAAAATGGTGTTGTTGAAATACAAAAACATATTATGAGATATCAACAATTATTTGCTACTTTTGCTATCGAAAATAAAATATCAGAAGGGGTGAAAAAAGGAATAATTTGGCATACTCAGGGATCAGGTAAAACTGCATTGGCATATTTTAACGTTAAATATTTAACTGATTACTATGCGAAACAATCTAAAGTTGCTAAGTTTTATTTTATAGTTGATAGGTTAGATTTATTGAAACAAGCATCAGAAGAATTTGAAGCTAGAGGGTTAAATGTTGTTAAAGTTAACTCTAGAGAAGATTTTAAGAAAAATATTGCAATGACTGGTGAAGTATCTAAAAATGGGAAGCTAACAATTAATGTAGTTAACATTCAAAAGTTTTCAGAAGATTCAACTGTAAAAGACTCTGATTATAATGTTGATGTTCAAAGAATTTATTTTTTAGATGAAGCTCATAGAGATTATAATCCGAGAGGAAACTTTTTAGCTAATTTAATGGCTTCTGATAGAAATTCAATTAAGATAGCATTAACAGGTACTCCATTAGTTAATCAAAAAATAGATGGTATTAAATACTCTTCAAAAGATATATTTGGTGATTATATTCACAAGTATTATTATAATAAATCTATTATGGATGGATATACTTTAAAACTAATTAGAGAAGGTGTACAAGCAGAATATAAAGTAAAAATAGCTGAAGCATTAGATCAAGTTAGGGAAATATTAAAAGATGCTAAAGAAAGTGATATAGTATCACATCCTGTTTATACAGAAGCATTAGCTGAATATATTTCAAAAGATTTCGGTGCTTCTAGAACAAGATTCGGTGATGATACAATTGGAGCAATGATTGTGTGTGATTCTCAAGTTCAAGCAAGAAATCTATTTAAATCACTAGATAAATATGATTTTTCAAAAATACTAATTCTTTATAATGAAGATAATAAACAAATAAGAGAAGAAGAAATAAAAGCTTATAAAGAAGGAAAAATTGATATTCTAGTAGTTGATAATATGTTATTAACCGGATTTGATGCACCTAGACTTAAAAAATTATATTTAGGAAGAGTGATCAGAGCCCACAATTTATTACAAGCATTAACTAGAGTTAATAGACCATATAAAAATTTTAGATATGGCTATGTTGTAGATTTTGCAGATATAAGGGATGAATTTGATAAAACAAATCAAATATATTTTAATGAATTGCAAGAAGAATTAGGTGAAGATTTTGAACATTATTCAAGTATATTTGTATCTAGTGAAGATGCAGAAAAAAGAATTGAAGAAATAAAAGATAAATTATTCTTATTCGATTTTTCTAACAAAGAAATATTAAGTTCTCAAATTAGTTCTTTAGAAAAGAAAGATTTAATTAACTTAAGAAGATTAGTAAGGGACTATAAAGATCTATATAATATTATAAAATCTTTAAATTATAGTGAATTAATAGAAAAAGTCGATATTTCAAGTGTTGATAATATGTCTAGAGAAATTAATAGAAGATTAGATATTCTTAATTTATCAGAAGATGTTAACAATAATAATGGATCTAATCCATTAAATACTGTATTTGAAAATTTAGACATTAAATTTAATAAAATAAATGAAGGTGAACTTGTTATATCTGACAAATACTTAGATAAGATAGAAGAGGTACGAAGAAAATTTATTGATAATATTGATAAAGATGATAAAAACTACTCTTTATTAGCTAATGAATTTAATAATTTATTTAAAATGAAAAATATTGAAGAATTAACAATTGATGATATTAATGAAAATATGAAAAAGTTAACTGAGATTGAAAAAAATATTGATCAGTTAAATTTAAAAAATAGTATGCTGCTTAATAAATTACTTGGTGATGAAAAGTATGTAAAAATTTACAAAAGAGTCAAAGATAGAATATCAGACTTTAGTGATTCAAAATTAGTGGAAATACTTTTAGAAATTAAAAATCAAGTAGATGATTTAATTTTAAGAAGAAATGATATTTTAGATAATGTTGAATTCTTTAAGAGTGAAGTAGGAAGATGTGTTTATATGACATCTAATGAAGAAACAAAAATAATTGATGAGATAGATTTTTTTGTAGATTTAATAGTAACAATGTATGAATTTGAAAGGAAGGTAAGTAATAATGGATAAAGAAAGACAACTAATTGTAAAAACTGAAAGAATGATAGATGATCTAAAAGCTGTATGTGGTGAATACGGATTATCTAATACAGGAAATGAATATAAGATTATTGCTGATTCATTCCTTTACAAATATTTAAATGATAAATTCTTATATGAATTTAAAAGAGTAGATAAGAATTTATCTAAAACTTCTACAACAAAAGAAGTAGAAGAAGAAATAATGAAACTTAGTCCTGCAGAAATGTCTAAATATAGATATGGTCTAGGAGCTAATGTAGCATTTATTAGAAAAGAATTTTTAGTAAGTTATTTATTTAATAATAAGAATTCTACAACACCAAAGTTTTATGAATTGTTTGATAACGCCTTAGATGGTATTTCTAATGATAATATAGATATATTTTCAGTTAGAACTGGAAGTAAAGAAAAAATAAAATTATTTAGTCCTATTTCTCAATATATAATTGAATCTAATAAGAAGAATGATTTTGCTAAGGCAATAATTGATAAACTAGTTGAATTTTCTTTTGATGAAGTGTTTGAAGAAAAATATGATTTTTTTGCAACAATATTTGAATATTTAATTAAAGATTATAATAAAGATTTTGGTAAGTATGCAGAATATTATACGCCTAACTCTATTGCCAGAATTATTGCTAAAATATTAGTTCCTGATACTGATAAAGTAAGAAATGTATCAATATATGATCCATCTGCTGGATCAGGTACTTTATTATTGGTACTTGCTCATGAAATAGGTGAAGAAGATTGTACTCTATATACTCAAGATATATCTCAAAAATCAAATGAATTTTTAAGATTAAATTTAATTTTAAATAATTTGGTTCATTCTTTAGATAATGTTGTACATGGAAACACTTTATTAAATCCTGCTCATTTAAATAAAGAAGGTAATAGATTAGCTCAATTTGATTATATTGTAAGTAATCCACCTTTTAAAACTGATTTCAGTGATTATAGAGATAAACTAGAAGATGATAAATATTCTGATAGATTCTTTGCTGGGGTGCCAAAAATTCCTAATAAAGATAAAGATAAAATGCCAATATACTTATTGTTTGTACAACATATATTATATTCATTAAAAGATAATGGGAAAGCAGCAATTGTGGTTCCTACTGGATTTATTACTGCTCAATCAGGAATAGAAAAATCCATAAGAAAGGAAATTATTGATAAAGGGTGGTTAAAAGGTGTAATTTCAATGCCATCTAATATATTTGCAACTACCGGAACCAATGTTTCTATATTATTTATTGACAAGGAAAAAAAATCAGATTTAGTTATACTAATTGACTCGTCCAAAATTGGAACAAAAATTAAAGATGGAAAAAATCAAAGAGCAGTTTTAAATCATAATGATATTGAAAAAATAGAAGATACATTTATTAAATGTTTAGAATTAGAAGATTTTAGTGTTATAGTTGACTATGAAAAAATCAAAGATAAAAATTATTCTTTATCGGCAGGACAATATTTTGAAATAAAAATTCCATTTTCAAATATTACACCAGAAGAATTTGAAAAGAATAAAAATAAAAGTATTGAAGAAATTAAGAATATTTTATTAACTAATGAGAATCTTGGTAAAGAAATAATTAAAGATTTGGAGAAAATAAAATATGGAATATAAACCACTTTCTAAATATGTTAAGCTTAGTCAAGGATTAGCAATTAATAAGCAAACTGAGCATTTAGTATCAAATAAAAAAAGTGAGCAATTTATTTATCCACTTTTGAGAATCGCTGATATGATGAATAAAAAGTATAATAAATATATTTCAAAGGATGTAAATAATAGCGTCATAGCTAATAAAAAAAGTATTATTTATACTAGAACTGGGCAAATTGGACTTGTATTTAGAGGGTTTGCTGGAGTTGTACATAATAATTCTTTTATTGTTAATCTAACAAGTGATGAAATAACAGAAGATTATTTATATGCAATTCTTCAAACAGATTTTGTTCGTTCTCAAGCATTAAAATTTGCTAAAAACTCTGTACAACCTGATTTGACACATGAAATGTTTAAATCAATAGTAATTCCTGTACCTGATAAAAGGACTCAAGAAAAAATTTCAAAATTCATTTTGAATATAAAGGATAAAATTAATAATCTAAACAAATATAATACTATTCTGTATTATTCATCAATGAATATTTTTAAATATATGTTTAGGAATAATAACTATCCAAAAAATATTAAAACTATATTAAATCAAGAAGTAAAGGAATTTTTACCTTCATCATGGAAAATAGAAAACTATAAAGACAATTCTCTATATACCATAGTTTCACCAGGTATAGAATACTTTGATAAAAAAATATATTTAGCTACAGCTGATGTAAAAGGAACAGAAATCACCGGTGGAAAAGAAATAACATATGATAATAGGGAAACAAGAGCTAATATGCAACCATCAGAGAATACAATATGGTTTGCTAAAATGAAAAACAGTATTAAACATTTATTTTTTGGGAATTATTCATCAAAAGATATTGATGCATATATTCTTTCTACTGGATTTTTAGGCATAAAAGCTAAAAAAGATTTTTACTTTGAATATTTAATATCAATAATCCATGAACCAGTTTTTGAAATAATAAAAGATAAATTTTCACATGGAGCAACACAGGAAGCAATTAATAATAGTGATCTAAAATATATTAGTTTAATAGTTCCGGATGATCAATCATTGCTAGAATATCATAATATTACTAAAGATTTATTTAAACAAATATATTATAATTCAAAAGAAATAGAATTATTATCAAAGGCAATTAATGATTTTTTACCATTGTTGATGAATGGGCAATCAAAAATAGGAGATTAATTTCTTCTTTTTTTGTAGTATAATATTACATTAAAGGTTGGTGATAATATGCCAGATAATGTAACCAAAATTAAAATAAGTAATTTTTTTAATGAAATATTCAATAATCAAATTCTAAAATATTTAGATTTAGCTAAGAATGTAAATAATGTTCCAAAAGAAAGTATTATATTTTTGGAATCTGCAAATAATTCAATTAAGAATAGTATTAATTTAATCAATAATGATGAATATGTTGATTCTTTATGTTTGCTTAGAAGTTCATTTGAAGCTATTATGTTTTCACTAGCAATTTTCTTTGATTCAAAAACTTATAATGTTTATAAACATTATAATTCAAATTTTTATAGAAAAGCATTAATGGAAAAATATAAGAAACAGCAAGAAAAAGATCCAAAATTTAAAATACCAGATATTGATAAAAATAAAAAAGATTTATTAAAACCGGAAATAATGAGAAATATAGTAGCAAATCATTATCAAGAAATATATGCTGAATTATTCAATGAATGTAATGATACAGAAGAGGTAAAAAGTGAATTAGGAGAATTTTATAAGTATTTATGTAATTTTACTCATCCATCAATAGTAAAAACGTATACATTTAAAATACAAAATGACAGTGAAAATCTTAATAGTATACGAGCTGTATTCAAATTAAATATAAATTATTGTAAGATTCTATTACTGTTAGCTTTGAATTTTTTTACTTCAAATGATGATATGAGTGATATTTATGATTTATATGCAATTATATTTATGACTGATCTAAATTTAGTAACTGATGTTGATAATTTAAAAAAGCTATTAAAAAAATATGATGAGTATCTTTATTTAAATATAACAAGAAAATATTTTAAAAAGAATAATAAAAAGATAAAAGAAATACAAAAAGAGATCAAGGAAATAAATGAAACGGAGAATTTAAAAGAAAAGTTAGTTGGAGTAATGAAAAATATAGTTATAAAATTTGATGCAGTTGAACTATGTAAACAATATTTTTAGGTACGCAATTAGATGCGTAAAGTACCTAAAACTATATAAATTTGAATAAATTTAAATAAACTAATATGTGCATAAGCCCTTATAAATAAAAGGTTTTAGACCTATTAAGTAATTTTAGGTACACTTTTAGGTGCACAAATTTAAAATTTCTTTTTTAATTTGTATATGAAGAATTAAAGGATAAATATTCATCTACAACGGGAAGAACATGTGAAGATATTGTAAGAATGTTTAAATTTCTTTTGTTAAAATCTTATTTTAAATTATCAGATAGAGGTTTGGTTGAAAGAATACAAACAGATTTACTATTTAAATATTTTTTAGGATATGATCCAGAAGAAACAAAGTTAATCAATCCAAGTTTATTAACTGTTTTTAGACGTGAAAGATTAAAATATGATGAAGATAATTTAATGGGCAAGTTAATAAATAAGACAGTAGAAATTGCTTTAGAAAAAGGATTAATAGAAGTAAAAAATAAAATTATAGTTGATGCAATACATACAAATGCAATGTTTCACCATATATCACCAAGAGAGAAATTAATAAGACAAGCAAAAGAACTTAGAAAAGCAATATATAAAATAGATGAAACCATGCATGATAAAATGCCTAAAAAGAAAGAATCAACAGGTTTATTAGAAGACCAAATTGAATATACAAAAGAATTATTAAAACTAGTAAAAGGTGACGGAAGATTTACCGCCTTACCAGGAATAAAAGAACAAATAGATTATTTAGAAGAAACAATGAATGATACTGAAATAGAACTAGAATATTCAAAAGATTAAGATGCGAAGATAGGACACAAAACTGCAGATACATCATTTTTTGGATACAAAACTCACATTGCCATGACGCCAGAAAGAATTATTACTGCTGCTACTATTATCACAGGAGAAAAGTACGATGGTAAAGAATTAATTAACTTAATAGAAAAAAGTAAAAGCGATGGAATTGAAGTTGAAGCAATAATTGGTGATGGTGCATATTCTGAAAAAGAAAATTTGGATTATTGTAATGAAAATGAAATTAAAAATGTAAGTAAACTAAGTAAAATGGTAACTCATGGTAATAGTAAAAGAAATGATGATTTTGAATATAATAAAGATGCAGGAATGTATGTGTGCAAAACTGGACATATGGCTATCAAAAAAACACTTCAAAAAGGAAATGAACACAATAATTATACAGAAGTCGATAATTATTTCTTTGACGTGGAAAAATGTAAACATTGTCCATTTAAAAATGGTTGCTATAAAGAGGGTTTAAAAACAAAATCATATAATGTTACTATAAAAAAAGATATTCATTTAAATCATATGGATTATATGAAAACAGAAGAATTTAAAACTATATATAAAGAAAGATATAAAATAGAAGCAAAAAATGCCGAACTAAAAAACAATTACAATTATGGAAATGCAAATGCCTGTGGAAAACTAGGTATTACAATACAAGGGACGACTACGCTCTTTTTAGCCAATATGAAAATAATAATCAAATTAACTGAAGAAAAAAACAAAAATATAGGATAATTATAGCCTATGTTTATACTTTTTTAATTATATTAACTAAAAAAAAATGATATTTGAATGATTTAGATATAAAACTCATGAAAAAAATAGTTCAAGTGAACTATTTTCCTAAATTGAAATTTGAACCGCACCAAAAGGTGTGGTTTTTTGATAGAATAA
>ERZ824480.754-NODE-754-length-35707-cov-10.737574_pt1 | contig 35707 bp, 46 predicted proteins | sample MGYA00519861_ERZ824480 | MGnify/ENA primary metagenome ERZ824480 (study PRJEB31778, sample SAMEA3449152) | human gut metagenome | biome: human gut; feature: human-associated habitat; material: faeces | place: United Kingdom | collected 2010/2012 ... | reverse complement strand
CGAATACCGGCGACCAGTCAGCAGCAACGAATACCGGCGACCAGTCAGCAGCAACGAATACCGGCGACCAGTCAGCAGCAACGAATACCGGAAACCGGTCAGCAGCAACGAATACCGGCGACCAGTCAGCAGCAACGAATACCGGAAACCGGTCAGCAGCAACGAATACCGGAAACCAGTCAGCAGCAACGAATACCGGAGACTGGTCAGCGGCTACAGTTGACGGGAAAGAAAGCGTTGCAATTGCGCTGGGGTATCAATCAAAAGCGAAAGGTGCTAAAGGTTGTTGGATTGTTCTTTCTGAATGGGACGAAAACGCAGAACATCTTAAAACCGTTAAATCTTACAAGGTAGACGGCATGAGGATTAAAGCCAATACATTTTACATGTTAAAGGATGGAAAGGCAGTTGAATGTGAATGAGCCAGTTTGATCTTTTCGGAAACGAAATTAAAGTTAAGTCAAATCAAACAGACAAAGTACGTAAAAATTGGGGAAACGCTTTTCAGAGGTGGAGCAATACATTGTCACAGGATGGAACAACATCATTAGGAGCTTGCGGCTATAGTTCTATATGCGAATATTGCGAAGATAATTCATACGGTAGGCCTTGCGTAAGGGCGTTAAATTTAATGTGCAAAGAACGCAAAATAAGCATTGATTATACCAAAAGAAATTTTGAAGATATTTGGAGGATGTGAAATTGACTGAATTAAATCCATGTCCATATTCCGAAGCGATAGCCAGATACTTTGATATTCACTTTGATTGTATGGACTGTTGGCTGACAGATTGCCCATACCCAAAAAAATAGAGATGAATGGAACAGGAGGACTGAAAATGGATGCGGTAACGTATTTAAAAACTAGAATCAGAATATGCAGTCAAGCATGTGGTGATTGCCCGTTTTTCGGTTCATTAGGGTGTAGAAGAAACTACATTGAAAATGATGAACCTGAAAAATCCGTTGAAATAGTAGAAAAGTGGAGTAAAGAGCATCCGCATAAAACATATTTGACGGATTTTCTTGAAAAACACCCAAATGCAAAGATGAATAAATCTATATCAAATTATCCTCTTTCATGTGCTTTAAATTTAGGTTATTGCAAAGATTGCAAAATAAATTGCTGTGATTGCTGGAACACACCTATGGAGGACTGACAATGGACTGGATAAACGTTAACCGAATGACCCCGGAACCATTTGTAAGCGTGCTGTGCAGGATGCCTGGTGAAAAGCCTTTTACAACTGTGCATGAGGGATATATTTCGGATGATGGCGTGTGGGTATCATATGGTTTCAAAAGGGAACCGGGCGAAGTAACCCATTGGGCAGACATGCCGGATTTTCCAGACGATGTGGAGGACTATAATGGCTGAATGTAAAGATTGCTTTCATTTAGAATTTTGCGCTTATGCAACGCATGATATCCCTGTATGTGACGACTTTGTCACTGACGTTGCCCCGGTGGTTCGCTGTAAGGACTGCTCACACTGTAGCATTGAGGGTTCGCTCTATCTCTGTGCGTTATGGAATCATTTAACGAAATTAGATGATTTTTGTTCTGATGGCAAAAGGTGGGAGAAAACGAAATGAACGAATGGATTCGCGTGAAGGACAGGCTGCCAAAGGGTGGCACAGTGCTGGTAACCGATGGAAGGGTTGTCATTACAGCCCCGTCCAGCAGCGTCACAGCGGACGGCCCGGCAATCACCCACTGGATGCCGTTGCCTGAACCGCCGAAAGGGGAATGAAACATGAAACGCCATAAGCCGAAAAACAGGCCGAAAGATATTGTAAGCCGCCCTGAAACTTTGTGCTGGCGCTGTGCAAAATCGGTCAGCATGGGGTGCAGCTGGTCGCAGGGTTTTAAGCCGGTATACGGCTGGACAGCCGTTCCGACAAAAATTACTTGTGCGGATCATAAGGCTGACAGCTACAGGGTGATTGACTGCCCGGAGTTTGAAAGGGGCTGATGGGAGGGATTATATGAGCAGACCAAATACAATAATTTGTGATCGATGTGGGAAAGAAATTACGGAAACGAGAACAAGTAATTACTTTAATTGCAAATACGGAAATTGTTTTCGGACGGATTTATCTTGGGCTAAGTTACATATCTGGCCTCCGGACATGCAAAAAGGGGTACAGCCGCAAAGAACGGACTTGTGCGGAAACTGTTTTGAAGATTTTATAAAGTTTATGGAGAATTATAATGAAAGTATATGAATTGATGAATTATCTTTCCTCCTGCCCAGCTGGGGCGGATATTGAGATAGGGACATCAGGCAGCAAACAGAAAATGATTGTTGAAGCGGATATTAATGAAGATAACGTCAGTCTGGATTGTACAAAGCAGGTAACTGTAGATTCTGATGATTCTGTGGTCACTTTATTCGGGAGGATTGATTGATGAGCAGCCTCAAAGAAATTGAGAAAATCGCCGCTGAGGCGGACAGGCTGGGGCTATCCTATGGGAAATACGTCGCGCTTTTAAACCGGCGGAAGGTTCAAAAGGAAGAACCCAAAAAACTCTGGGAAACAGAGATGATCAGGAGGCTTAAATGACCAAAAGGGAACTCTCGCAACTTTACCACCTGAATCTTGAAATCCGGGAAGAAACCGAACGGCTGAAACAGTTAGAGGCCGCGGCGAACGATACGTCTGTGAAAATATCGGGGCTTCCCCATGTATCGGGCATTTCCAATAAAACGGCGCTTGCCGCGGAAATAGCGGATTGCAGGAATATAATTGAGGCGAAGCGGCAGGCGGCGGTGGCCGAGTACAACCGCTTAATCCGCTACATCGCTTCGGTCGGCGATTCGCTTACCAGAAGAATATTGGAGCTGCGGTATATCGACGGAAAATCGTGGCGGCATGTGGCAAGGGCGGTTGGAGGGAATAATACGGCGGACGGAATGAGGAAAGCGGTCGACCGTTTTTTGGAAAAAGGCTGAAAGTTGTCCGTTTTGTCCGTTTATACGGTGCTAAAATGGCAGTGTAGAAACATATAAGGAGCATCCGCTTTGCGGCGGGTGCTTTTTTGGTTAAAGCGGGAAAGAACGCCGCGCTGGAACAAACCGGGGCGGGGGTTAGCGGCGTTAAAAAAGAGGTGAAAGTATGCCTGGTAACAGGGATAAAACAGGAAAGTTCCGGAAAGGGTCGTCCGGCAACCCAAGCGGCAGGCCCAAAGTGCCGGAGGGCGTTAAGAAAATGCTCAAGGAAGCCACCCCGGAGGCGGCGAAGCTGCTGATTGAAACGGTAACCAACGAAAACGCCGGCATGAATTTCCGGCTCGACGCGGCGAAAGAAATCCTGAACCGGGTTTACGGCAAGGCCTCCCAGCCGATCGACGGGGATTTGGACGCGACCCTGCGGGTAGTTCTTGAGGGCGAGCTGAAAGACTATGCCGAATAACCTGAAGATGGCGCGGCCGAATGAAAAACAGCGGCTGTTTTTTACGGCCAAAAATAAGTTTATTGCATATGGCGGAGCAAGGGGCGGCGGCAAGAGCTGGGCGGTGCGCAAAAAGGCGTGGCTGCTGGCTTTAAATTACCCCGGCATTAAAATCCTCCTGCTGCGCCGCACCTACCCGGAGCTGCGGGAGAACCACATCATCCCCCTGATGGCGGAGCTGAAAGGGGTTGCGGCTTACCGGGAAACGGATAAATCGTTCACCTTTCCAAACGGGAGCCGTCTCAAGTTCGGCTACTGCGACAATGAAAGCGACCTGCTCCAGTACCAGGGGAACGAATACGACGTGATTTTTATCGACGAAGCCACCCAGATCCCCGAAAAGTGGTTTGACGTTTTAAAGGCCTGCGTCCGCGGGGCGAACGCCTTCCCCAAGCGGATCTACCTGACCTGCAACCCCGGCGGGGTGGGGCACGGGTGGGTCAAGCGGCTTTTTATTGACCGCCGGTTTAAAAAGGACGAAAATCCGGCGGATTACCGGTTCATCCCGGCGAAGGTTTACGACAACACCGCGCTCCTCAAACAGGACGCGGCGTATGTCAAAATGCTGGAATCGCTCCCGGAGGATTTGCGGCGGGCGTGGCTTGAGGGGAACTGGAATTTATTCGCCGGCCAGTATTTTACCGAGTGGCGCGAGGAGCTTCACGTTGTGGAGCCGTTTTCCATCCCGGCGCACTGGCGGCGGTATTTCACCATGGACTACGGCCTCGACATGCTGGCCGGATACTGGATCGCCCTGGACGAGCAGGGAAAAGCCTACGTCTACCGGGAGGTTTATCAAAGCGGATTGATTATGTCGGACGCGGCGCGGCTTGTAAAGTCGATGACGACAGAGCAGATTTACGCCTGGTACGCCCCGCCCGACCTGTGGAACCGGCGGCAGGACACCGGCCGGAGCGTGGCCGACGCCTTTGCCGAATACGGGATCCCGCTTGTCAAGGCGCAGAACAGCCGGGCGCAGGGCTGGCTTAATTTAAAGGAATGGCTCAAGCCGAAGACGGATGAAGCCGGGAAGCCGACCGCTGATCTCCGGGTGTTCCGGAGCTGCGTCAACCTGATCCGCTGCATTCCGGCGCTGCTGTTCGACCCGAAGAACCCGGACGACGCCGCGGCGGAGCCGCACGAGTACACCCACGGCCCAGACGCGATCCGCTACTTCGTGGCGGGCAGGCCTGCGCCGGCACAGAAACCGACTGAGCCGGATGAATCATATATTGAGTTTAAAAGCCAAATTGATAATTTTATTTCTTTTGGAGGGTAGAATGCTTTTAAAATATAAAAAGCTGGCGGAAGAAAACCGGGCGCTGAAGGCAGAAAATGAAATGCTGAAAAAGTCCCTTGAACATACCGATAATCGAATGGCCAAACAGTGGGAAAACTTTTTCCATTACGACGGCACGCTGCAGCCGGAGGTGGGCAATGAAAATTAAAAAACAGCCGCAGGAAATCTGGCAGGAGTACGAAAGCGGCGTTTCCTATAAACAAAGTATAGGAAACAAGGGGCTGTATGAAACGGTTAAGCAGAACGAAAACTTTTTTATTGGGAATCAATGGGAAGGTGTAAACGCCCCGGACCTTGATAAACCAGTCATTAATATTTTGAAAAGAGTCGTTTCCTATTTTGTCTCTACCCTTGTTTCAGATGATATCGGCGTGAATGTAGAACCGTTTGGCGGTATTACAGACGATGACGGAAAATACATCATGGGTATTCTATCTAACCAGTTTGACGAAATTATGGAAACCTGCGGGATGACCTCAAAGAACCGGGACGCAATCCGCAACGCGGCCGTTGATGGGGACGCCTGCCTCTATTTCTGGTTCAACCCGGACGTTCAGGCCGCGGACAACGTATTCGGGCAGATTGAATGCGAAGAGATTGACAACACCAACGTGTATTTTGGAAACCCCCAGGTCTGGGAGGTTCAGAAGCAGCCGTATATCATCATTTCGCTGCGGAGGATGGTGCAGGCGGTAATTGAGGAAGCTGAAAGCAATGGAATGAAAGACGCTTCCGGGATTACCGCGGACGACGACCCGAACGGGGTAAACCGGGAACAGGAAAACGGGAAATGCACGGTTTTAATCAAGTTCTGGAAGGAAAACGGGACGGTCCGGTACATGAAATCCACCGCCAATACCGTTGTTAAGCCGGAGACGGACCTTGGCTACCGGCGGTACCCGCTGGCCTGGTTCTCGTGGGATAAAATCAAGAACTCCATGCACGGGCAGGCATGTTTAACCGGACTGATTCCGAACCAGATTTTCATCAACAAGATGTTCGCCATGAGTATGCAGCATGTCAAAAACATGGCGTTCCCGAAGTATATCTACAACGCCGCCCTGCTGCCGGGAGGATTCTCCAACCGGGTGGGGGAGGCGATCCCGGTCAACGGCGACCCGTCAATGGCGGTCAACGCCAGAACCGTCACGGCGGACATGTCCTCCCAGGTTTTGCAGATGATCGACAACGTCATCAGCTACACCCGGGACACAATGGGCGCGTCCGACGCGGCGCTCGGCAACGTCAAGCCGGACAACACCTCGGCGATTATTGCGACCCAGAAGGCCTCCGCCATGCCGCTGGAGCTTCAGCGGATGAGCTTTTACCAGTTTGTGGAGGACTACGTCCGCATTTTTCTTGAGATGATGGCGGAAAACTACGGCCTGCGGGAAATTGTTTATACCGATGAAAACGGGGATCCTCAAAAGGGATTTTTCAATTTTGAGACGCTGAAAAATTTATATTTAAAGCTGAACATTGACATTGGGGCCTCCACCTACTGGTCGGAGCTGATGCAGGTTCAGACGACCGACAACCTCTTCTCAAAGGGGATTATCGCGGACGCCGTTACATATCTTGAAGCAATTCCGAACGGGTATATCAAAAATAAAAGCGATATTATTAAAAAATTAAAGGAAAAGCAGGCGCAGGATCAAATGCTTCAGCAGGCTGTGATGGGAGGCGGCTTAAACGGGGCTCTGCCCGAAACGGGCGGGGGAATCCCCGCGGAGCCGTACAGCGGCTAAAGCCTGCCTGGAACACCTGCATATATTTACAGGATATATTACAGGTTTTATCTGCCTGGCGCCATAACATAAGCACTATAGTGGCGCTATTATAATACCGCTTTCACAGCGGCGGTTTTAACACGCTCAAAACCCACGCGGTTTTGCATAAAACGCCGGGACACCAACGGCGGAAAAGGAGTTTTTTTAAATGGATGAAGAAATGAATCTGACAGAGGACACCAATCTGGAAGATGGTTTAGACGAGCTGTTTCACGAGGAGCCGGACGGGCAGGACACCAATGCCCGGGATGAAGACGGCGTTAAGACTGAAGCGGAACCGGAGGCTCCCTCTGAAGAGGAACCGAAGTACAAGGTGAATTTTCTGGGCGAGGAAAAAGAGCTGCCCGTTTCCGAGCTGATTACGGCGGCGCAGAAGGGGATGAACTACGACCATGTGAAAAGCGAGCTTGACGGGCTGCGGGAGAAATCCGGACAGTATGAAGAAGCCCGGCGGCTTGTTGAGCAGATGGCGGAGGCCAGCGGCATGACGGTAGAACAGTATACCCAGTTCTGCGCCCAGTCCCTCAAGGACAGCCAGCTGAAGGCACAGCTTGACCGCGGCGTGCCGGAGGACGTGGCAAGACGGCTGATGGAGCTTGAAGAAAAGGAAAACCTCAGAAGCGCGGAAGAGGAAAGGCGCAGAGCCGAGCTTGAAAGGCAGGAGGCTTACGCCGAGCTGATCCGGGAGTACCCGGAGCTGAAATCCCTTCCGGACGAGGTCGCCCAGGCTGTGGCGGCCGGGGAACGCCCTTTAAGCGCCTACCGCAGTTATGAAAACCGGCGGCTTAAAAACGAGCTTGCCGCCCTCAGAAAAGCGGAAGAAAACAAACTGAAATCAACCGGAAGCTTACAGGGGGACGCCCCCGAAGAGGCGGACGACTTCCTGATGGGCTTCAACAGCATTTAAGGAGTGAAAATGAATGGCAATTAATTTGCTTGATAAAGCGGCAAAAACAATTTCTGCCTATTTTACCACCGAATCTCTCGTAGCCGGGCGTTTGTCCACCGAATACGACTGGTCCGGCGTGAAAACCGTTAAAATTATGACCCCGCAGACCGTCCCGATGGTGGATTACACCCGCAGCGGCGCCAACCGCTACGGCGTCCCGACCGAGATGGAGGATATCATCCAGGAAATGACCCTGACGCAGGACAAATCCTTTGCGCTCACGGTCGATAAGGGGAACAACGCCGACCAGCAGGGGCTGAAAGCGGCGGGGAGAATGCTCAAGCTCCAGCTTGCGGAGCGCGCGGTTCCCACCATGGACAAATATGTATTTGAAAGCCTTTCCACAAAGGCGGGCAAAATCGTCGGCAATTCCACCGCCCTTTCCAAGTCGAATGTCTGCGAGCGGATTTCCGCCGGCACCGAGGCGCTGGACGACGCGGAGGTTCCGCAGGGGAGCAGAACCCTCTTTGTCCCGGCCGCGGTCTACACCTACCTGAAGCTCTCGCCGGAGTTCCTGGGCCTTGAAAAGCTCGGCACAAAAGCCGTTGCCAAGGGGCAGGTGGGCGAATACGACGGGATGGCCGTTATCAGGGTTCCAAAAGGCCGCTGGCCCGCAAACGTCAATTTCATGATCGTTTACAAAAACAGCGCCACCGCGCCGGTTAAATTGAACGACACCAAGCTCCACCAAGACCCTCCGGGGATTTCCGGTAACCTGATTGAAGGACGGCAGTATTACGACTGCTTTGTCTTTGGAGCGAAATGCGGCGGTATTTATGTTGAGGTCAATACCGCGTCCGGCGCGGGCACCGTTCTGGCGGCCCCGACCGTTGCGGCCGCTACCGGCGCCTTTTCCGGCGTAACCGGCGGCACTTACCACTATACCACCGACGGCAGCGACCCGCGTTACAGCAATACCGCCAAGACCGGTACGGCTTCCGACGTGACGGCTGAGGGAACCGTGGTAAAATGCTACGCAACCAAGGCTGGCGCGTTTCCTTCCCCTGTAACGGAACAGGTGCTTGCTTCTTCGTAAATAGGCTGAATGGGGAGACGGGAAACCGTCTCCCTTTTTGCTATAGGAGGAAAAGATGACAGGAAATGATATTTTGAAAATATCGCTGGATTTGATGTTTGAAACAGAGACGGAGTATACAAAAAACGCCGTTTCCTTTCTCAATTTAATGATTCCGGAGCTGTTTGAAACTGAAAATTTAATCAGGACGGCCCAAAAACAGGAGCCCCTGGCCGACGTCCCGTACATTGAAAGCCTGGAGGACGTTATACCGTACTGCGATAACCTCACCAGGGGGGCGATGCCGTACGGGCTGGCCTCTATGATTATGATGGACGACGATGACACGAGCAAGGCCGGGTATTACAAAAGCCTTTATGTGAACGCGGTCAACAGCTTTTCCAGGGCGGCGCCGGAAATGGTGGTAGACGTTTATGAATCATGTTAAGGTTCCGGCGTCAAATGTAAAGGTTTACGCCGCAAAATACGTCAATTTCAAAGGGGTGGACCTGTCGACCGACCCGACCCAGATCAGCGGGAGCCGGTCGCCTTACGCGCCGAACCTGATTTCAGACAGCGGCGGCTTTCCGGAAAAGCGGCCGGGCTGGCGGACGCTGTATTCGCTTGACGCGCCGGTCAACGGGATTTACAGGGGCGTGATCGACGGGACGGAGCATATCGTCATCCACGCCAGGAGCAAGCTTTACCACTGGGACGGCGAAAACGAACCCACGGCCTTTGAAGGGAGTTTCCACAACGGAAAAGGGGATTCCTTCTGCCTTGAGAACAAAATATGGATTCTGACAGGGGCCGAGTATCTTGTGTATGACGGCGAAACGCTCAAAAGCGTGGAGGAAACGGCGTATATCCCGGCGACCACCATTGCGAAAAAACCCGCCGACCCGGGCAGCGGCGAGCCGTACGAAAACGCAAACCTTCTGCAGCCCAAGCGGATGAATAAATTTATCGGAGACGCTTCTACAAAGGTTTATCAGCTTGACGCGACCGGCCTTGACAGTTCGGCGGTCAAGGTGGAGATAGACGGCGCGGAAGTGACGTCCGGCTTTACGGTGGACGCTGCCGCCGGAAAGGTGACTTTCACAACAGCCCCCGGAAAGCCCAAGGTTGACGGGCAGGACAACGTGTTTATCACCTTTTCCAAAACGGTGGAAGGGTACGCGGACAGGATTAAAAAGTGTACCGTTTCAGCATTGTACGGCGTTGGGAACAACGACCGGGCCTTCCTCACCGGCAACCCGGATTACCCGGCGACCGACTGGTGGTGCTGGTTTAAAGACCCGTCGTATTTTCCAGACCAGAACTACGCCGATATCGGCTCGCAGGAGACCCGGATTATGGGCTATTCCAAAATCGGCTCTTACCTGGCAATCCACAAGGAGGACAATTCGCAGGATTCCACCATCTACCTGCGTTCTTCCAAGCTTGTTTCGGAGGCGACCGAGACCGCCGTGGAAAAGGTGGCCTTCCCAACCCAGCAGGGGGTTTCCGGGGTGGGGGCGGTCTCGCCTTATTCTTTTGCCAATTTGATTGACGAGCCGCTGTTCCTCGCCCGAACCGGTATTTACGCCCTGACTTCAAACACCATCACGGCGGAACGGACGGTTCAGAACCGCAGCTATTTTGTAGACGCGGCGCTGACCAGGGAAAAGAACCTGGAAAACGCCGCAGCCGTCCAGTGGAACGGGTATTACCTGCTCTGCGTCAACTCAAACTGCTATGTGCTGGACGGGAAGCAAGACCGCTCTTACAAAGCCCAGTCGAACGGCAGCTATGTTTACGAGTGCTACTACTGGGAGAACATCCCCGCCGCCTGCTTTCTGGAACGGGAAGGGGAGCTCTTTTTCGGGACGGCGGACGGGCGGTTCTGCAAGTTCAACACCGACGTTGAGGGAATGGCGCGGTATAACGACGACGGGGACGCAATTTCCTGCTGCTGGGCGACCAAGGCGGACGACGACGGGGATTTCATGACCCGGAAAAGCATGATAAAGCGGGGTTCCGGCGTAATGATTAAGCCCTACAGCCGTTCAAGCGCAAAGATTGCGGTCAGAACCGAAAGGGATTTTGGAACGGAAATCCGGAACACGACAATGGATATTTTCGACTGGGAGGACATTGACTTTTCCCGGTTTACCTTTAACGCCAACGACGCTCCCCAGGTCGTGCCCTTTAACAGCAGGGTGAAAAAGTACGTCACCCTGCAAATCCTTGTGAAAAACGACGCGGTGAACGAGGGCTTCGGCGTGTTCGGGATCATCAAGCGGTACACAAAAGGAAATTACGTAAAGAGGTGAAGGTATGGCTTTAGCCGATAAAAAGATAACGGAAAGCCAGATCGGCAGTTACGGCGTTGTTTCAGCGCCGGACAAGCTGACCGGCACGGCTTCTGAAAACAAGGCGGTTTTTGACAAACTGGTTCGGGCGGCGGTTGCGCCGCAGTACAACGGGCTGATCGACGAGCTCGGCAGTGAGAACGGGGCGAAAGGGATCGGCACAAAATACGGGAAAACGCTGGAGGACGCAGTGGTGTCCGACGGGATTTCGGCAATCCGCTTAAACGCCGACAAGGTGCTGGAAACCACTTCGGACGGAATCCATTATGAGGCGACCGGTTCTTCCGGGCATTTGATTCTGGATCAAAACGGGGACGAGCTGCCGCAGCGGAGCAGGATGCAGTTTATCAATTCCACTGTTACGGATGAAAACGGCGTAACGGTGGTGAACGGCCCCAAGGGTGACAAAGGGGATAAAGGCGAGCAGGGGGTTCAGGGAATCCAGGGCCCGGACGGCAAGGTGTACGTCCCCCTGATTGACGACAACGGCGTCATTTCGTGGGACTTGCGCGACCCGTCCGGCGCGGCTCCCGCGTCCAGAAATATTAAAGGCCCCCAGGGCGTGCAGGGGGTTCAGGGGGTGCAGGGCGTTCAGGGCGTTCCCGGCCCTCAGGGGGCGGCCGGCGCGCAGGGCCCCCAAGGCCCGCAGGGCCCCGCCGGGGCTCCCGGCCTGGACGGGCGTTCCTTTACCGTAAAAGGGCGGTACAACACCCTTTTTGATTTACAGCAGGATTATCCGACCGGGCAGGAGGGCGACGCCTGGGCGGTCGGCTCCATTGCGGACAACAACGTCTACGTTTGGGATATTACCGATTCAAACTGGAAAAACGTGGGGCCGATCGTCGGCCCGCAGGGCCCTCAGGGAATCCAGGGCATCCAAGGCCCTAAGGGAGAAAAAGGGGAACAGGGCGTACAGGGGCAGCAGGGCCAGCAAGGGATTCAGGGAGAGCGCGGCCCTCAGGGCCCTGAAGGCCCGCAGGGGCCGCAGGGGAACCCTACGACGGTCAACGGGAAAAGCGGGGAATCCATCACGCTGAATTACGCCGATGTGGGCGCGTTTTCAAGCGGCGAAGGAACCGCGCTGGCCGCGTCCCTGAATGAACATACGGGCAATCAAACCGTCCATATTAACGCTTCCGAGCGCGCCTCCTGGGATTCGCGGGTCAACCCGAACTACCTGCTCAACGGCAATTCGCAGGTCTGGCAGCGCGGGGACTCGTTTACCCTTGCCCGGAACGGGACGGACTGGGTTTACTGCGACGACCGCTGGCGGTACAAGTTCGCCGGGGAAACCGGGGCGTCCGCCGTTATTTCAAAGAACGCGGCGGGCGGGGTGAAGATCACCGTCACCGGGACCGGGACCGTCACCCGCCAGCAGGCGCTTGAAAACGCCTTTTCCGGCACCCTGACCAGTAGCGTTGACGGCGTAAAAACAAGCGCCGCTTTTACCGGAACCGCAGTGGAACAGACATTTACCCAAACCGTGGTTGTGGACTGGACCAAGCTGGAGGCGGGTTCCGTTTCCACCCCGTTTTCCCCCTTGCCCTACGCCGCGGAGCTTTCCATGTGCCAGCGGTATTTCTTTGCGGCCGTCCGCCACCACTGCACCGGGGCTTTTGTCAACGGCGACGGGTCAAAGATTGTTGTGGGGATTCCGCTTCCCGCGACCATGCGGACGCTGACCCCAAGCGTCAGGGAGACGACCGGAACCGCCAACATCCGGGCGAACGGCAGCGCCTACACAAACGTTTCCCTGACAAACCCCAACCCAACCGACGTCCGGGGGACCGCGCTGATTACGGAGTTCAACTGCTCCGGCCTGACCACCCAGAAAAACCAGCCCGCGGCGGTTTCCATTATGTCCACCCTTTCCATTGACGCGGAAATTTACGATTGAGGGAGTGGAGTATGAGTAACAATGAAATGATCGAGCTTCTGAAATTGATAGGGGTTCCCGCATTGATCCTGATTGTCTACCAGGGAATCGGAGCGGTAATCAGCAGGAAGTGGGGAACCCATAAATCAACAGAGGCCGGGCTGCGCTCCCTGTTGCGGGACAGGCTGATCCAGTCATATAACCACAATGTATATGAGCGGAAATACTGCCCGATCTATGAAAAGGAAAATGTGACCGATATGTATAACCAGTATCATAATTTAGGCGGGAATGGAACGGTCACTAAACTTTACCATGAACTGATGGAGCTACCCACAGAACCGAAGGAGGAAATAAAATGACCATCAACTGGAAAGTACGAATGAAAAACAAAACCTTTTGGCTGTCGCTGATCCCAGCGGCACTGCTGCTGGTCCAGGTGTGCGCGGCCGTATTCGGGTTTGATTTAAATTTAGGGGAACTTGGGGACAAGCTGCTCGCTGTAGTCAATGCCCTGTTCGCCGTGCTGGCCATTCTGGGGGTAGTAAACGACCCGACTACCTCCGGCGTATCGGACAGCGCACAGGCCCTTACATATGAAACACCGAAAAAGGAGGGGAAATAGCCATGGCGTACAAAGGGATAGACGTATCAAAATACCAGGGGGAAATCAACTGGGAGAAGGTAAAGGAATGCGGTGTGGAATTTGCCGTTATCCGTTCCGGCTACGGAAGAGAGCTTTCCCAGAAAGACCCGTATTTTGAACAGAACTTCAAAGGCGCTAAGGCGGCCGGCCTGCGGATAGGTACATACTGGTACTCCTACGCCGAAAGCGCTGAGGACGCAAAGACAGAGGCAAAAGCCTTTCTGGAGGCGGTAAAGGGAAAAACGTTTGACCTCCCTGTTTATTATGATGTGGAGGAAAACGCGCAGGCCCGGAAAGGAAAAGAGTTTGTAACCGGCGTGATTCTGGCGTTTACGGAGGAAGTGAAAAAGGCCGGTTATACGCCGGGCGTATACGCCAACACCAACTGGCTCAAAAACTACATTGACCGGGACAAGCTGGGGAATATGAGTATCTGGAAAGCCGATTACCGGGAGGATTACGACAAGGAGATCCCCTGCGATATTCACCAGTACGCGTCAGACGGATCCGTTGACGGGATTGCGGGGCGGTGCGATATGAACCGTGGCTACGCGGAATTTTGTAAAATCCCGGATGGGCCGGAACCGGCGCCCGCCTTCTCCTGCGACGTGTTTTACCGTGTGCGCACCAAAGCCCACGGCTGGCTTCCGGAAGTAAAAAACCTCACCGATTACGCGGGGTGGAAAGAAAGCCCGGTGACGGATATCGCCGTCAAAGTCTCTTCTGGTTCCGTCAAATACCGGGTACACGTCAAAAACGGCGGCTGGCTGCCCTATGTAACCGGGTACAACACCGGGGACAGCAAAAACGGTTACGCGGGGAACGGCAGGCCCATTGACGCGGTGGAGATTTATTATTTTACTCCGGACGGCGTCAAACCGGCGAGAAAGGCAAAATACCGGATTGCCCCGGTAAACGGCAATTATTACAGCTGGCAGTACGACAGCGAAAAGACGGACGGGCAGGACGGCTATGCCGGAGTGTTTGGCCATGAGATTGCAAAAGTTCAGGTTGTGATTGAATAAAACAAAAGCCCCGGAGATTTCTCCGGGGCGCTTTGCGAAAGGAGGATATTTTGTGGCAAACGCTTATCAGCAGATGATTGACAGCTACAGCGCTCAGAGAAAAGCGCAGGAGGATTTTTTAAAACAGCAGCAGGCCAACCAGGCGAAACAGCTTCAGAACCAGGTCAACAAGACAATCAGCCAGCTTGAAACCGCCAAAAAGCAATACGGGCAGACGTATCAGGACAACGCCCGGCAGGCGTATATCCAGAAGATGCAGGCCCAGCGCGACCTCCCGCAGCAGCTTGCGGCGCAGGGGGTTTCCGGCGGGCTTTCCGAATCCGGCAATATTGCGCTGAACACAGCGTACGGCAACCAGCTTTCCGGCTACAAGCGGGATTACAACGACCAGTTAAGCGCCGCGGACCAGAACATCTATAACGCGCGGCAGGATTACAATTCCGCGCTTGCCGACCTGAACAACACTTATCTTGGAAAACTGGCTGAAAACAACAATTATTACAACCAGCTGATCGCCCAGCAGAAAGCCGCCCAGCTCCAGGCGGAGGAAGCGGCAAGACAGGCGGCGGGGAGCTCTTCCGGTTCTTCCGGCTCCTCCAACAGCGCATACATCAAACGGGCGCAGAGCCTGTTGGACAAAGACGGCAGGAGCGCTTATGATTACCTGAAAAACCTGATGGAAAGCGGGTATATTGACGGGAGCTCCTTCAGCAATATCGCCGCGCAGATCGGCTTGACCGATTCCATGATCCGGAAATATATGACGTCGGACGATATTGCCAATACCGGGCGGGCCGCGGCCTACTATTCGAATCCGGCTAATTTAGTCGGGGAAGTAGCTAGAAGAGGTATAGCGGCATTGATCCGGTAACAGGAGGGAATATGGCTATTGATATGAACGCCCTGCTTCGTTCCAGCGAAGAGGGAAAAAAGAAAACAGACCAGTTTTTGCGGGAGCGGTACGGGGTTGCAACGAGGGAGCCTGAGGTAAACCTGTCCGCCCTGATCCCCAGGCCCCAGAGCGCTGTAAAGCCCGCTGCCGCCGGGGTGAACGCGGTCAATAAGGCCCTGCTTCCGCAAAGGGTTATGGAGGCGGGAAAAGCGGCTTCCCAGCTTGCGGGACAGCCGAAGCCTGTAAACTGGCAGACCCGCCCGTACTGGCAGCCCTGGGAGGAAAACGAGTACAACGGGCTGGCGGCGGAACAGGCGAAGCTGGACAGCGCCGCCGGGCGGAACGCCCGACTTTCAGCACAGATGGAAAGCCTGCGCATGGATAATACCCTGACCCCGGAGCAGTACAAGGCAAAGCTGGCGGAGCTGGAGAAAGAAAACCGGGCGGATTCAGCCGACATTTCTCAAATCAGGCAGAATATTGCCCGGCTTGAAACCGCCCGGGAGCTGAAGAAAAAGCAGGATGAACTTTCAAGGCTGGAGGGGGTAAGCGGCAGGACTGATTTTGAAGAGACTGCAAAGAAAGGCAGAAATTCTGCTTCCAACCCGATCCAGGCATATAAAACAATTGATTTTAACGAACGGGCGGACTATTCCCTGCCTGATTACCTCACCGATAAGGAACGTGCGGTTATTGACTATTATACGGGCGTCGGCGATTTTTCAAAGGCCAACGAGTACCTTTTGGCTGTGTCCGGCGAATTGAGCAGGCGGGCCGGGGAAGACCAGGCAAAGAAAACCCTTGCCATTGAAAATGATTTCCTGCGTGATTTTGAAACAGCGCGCCTTTCCGTCAATTCCGGCCTTTCCAGCGGTTTTACCGGGATTTCAGAAATGATGAACCGGCTTGCGGGGAATAAAACCCCTCTTGACCAGACGGCGATTTCGTACGCTTATGAAACTGTAAGGCCGGAGCTGACCGGTGCGCAGGCGCTGATTTCCGATATCGGATACTCTGTCGGAAACATGGCCCCGAGCATTGCAGTGGGTATGATTAACCCCCTTGCGGGTTCTGTCACCATGGGTGTAAGCAGTGCCGGCAACAGCTACGCGGAAGCCAGACGGAACGGTTATTCAGACGACCAGGCTCTTGCCTATAGCATCCTCAACGGCGTAAGCGAATCGGCCATGCAGTACCTCCTCGGCGGCGTCGGCAAGCTGGGGAAGGGCGGCGTGTCAACCGCAGTTTCCAAAATTCCCGGCTTTTCATCTGCTTTAACAAAGATCAACAATGTCACCTCAAAGCTGGCGCTCAACCCGAAAGTGGTAAACGCGCTGAAAACGGCTGGCAAAATTGCCGCGGACGCGAACGACGAAGGCATTGAGGAATATTTGCAGGCGACAATCGACCCAATTTTCCGCAACGTTATTTTAGGTGAAAACAACGAGATCAAGGCATTTTCAGAAGAACAGCTCTATTCCTACCTGCTCGGCGCCTTAACTTCCATTGGAATGAACGCGGCCACTGGGGAATACCGCACCGTCACCCTGCCGGACGGCAGGCAAGCGCAGGTGCGGGTTGACGGAAACCCTGTCTCAACCCCTCAAAACGCCCCGCAGACGGCCTTTTCTGAAAACGGTATTACTTTCCCTGCAAACGCAGAAAACGCCCCTGCGAACGGCGCAGAGGCGGGGAGAACGGCTGTTAATACCAATTTGGAGGGGCATACGCCGCAGGAGCAGAAAACCATCCTGGAATATCAAAATGCGGTTGATCCTAATTTGGTCAGTTATATCGAAAATGTCCGGAAAAATCCGGAGAGCCGCTACCTTAATTTTGAGGTAAAGCCGGTTAGTGCAAGAGAAACGGCCGATATTAAGAAACTGACTGGGATTGATGTAACCGGGTATCGCCATAATATAAAACCAAGCGCGATTGAACATATTATCAAACGGCATGGTGAAAACGGTAAAGCAGACCATAGTATGGCTAACGTTGAGGATATAGCCCGGATTCCCTATGTGTTGGAAAATTATGATAGTGTTTCAATAGGTGGAAAAAAAGATTACGCATTTGTAAATAGTGATAAATCTCCATCTCAAAGAGTGGTATTTGAAAAAGCGATCGACGGCACTTTTTATGTGGTAGAAGCGGTACCGGACAGCAAAGCGAAAAAGCTCCAGGTAGTAACGGCTTATATCAATAAAAAAGGAGCAGGGCAAGTGCTGAATACGAAACAATCGCCCTCAGCAGACGTCCAAAACGCCCATGCCTCTGCTCCGAAAGCATATCAGGTGCCAGATACGGATAACCGCCTCCAGCTGAACGTCCAAAACGAGCCTGAGTTAGCTTCTACCCCCATTATACCCAATTCCTCACAAAATAGCAACCGTGTTTTTGCGCCCGGCATAACCGGAACTCGGGAAAACGGGAAAACGATCTCCTGGTCTGAAACGCAGAAGGACAGCGTCTCAAACCCGGCTGGAGCTTTTGAGGAAAAATGGGGGATTAAAACCGCGGTTGTAAAGCCGAACGGCAAAACCTCTGCTTCCGCCTTCCTCAAAGACGGGACGGTTTACCTCAACGCGGACAAGGTCAACACGTTCTACGGAGCGCTCAGCAAAATTGCGCACGAGGCAACCCACGCCGTTGAAAACACGCCGGCCTGGAATGAGATCAAGAAAGCCGCGGCCGCCTATTACAGGGCGGTTGACCCAAACCTGCGGCCGAGCGTTATGCGGGAGGCGGTCAGGGAGCGGTACAAAGGCGTTGCCGAGCTGACCGGAGACCAGGCGGCGGCCGAAGTCGTCGCGGGGTTTATTGAGGATATCTGCGCGCAGGACAGCATGGTTGGGGAACGCGCTTCCCGCATCCTGCTGGAAAAGAGCCCGAACGGGTTCAAGCGGGTGACCCAGTTCCTAAGGGACAAGGTGGAGAGCCTGAAGGCCTATATGCCAGTTGGCACGGGCCTGAGCAGACAGCAGCGGTACGAGCTTCAGGCCGCGCAGAGGGGGCTCCGTCACCTTGAGAAAGCGCTGAAGACCTACCGGAAAGGGAAGGCAGAGGCTGTACAGGGGACGAAGTACAGTATTGCTAAAGATCAGAACGGTCAAAATCTTGTGGTGGTAGATACAGATCAGCAGTTGTTTGATGGAAAGCCAAAGTCTGAGTATGCTAAAATTGCTCGCAGAATTATTAACCAAAGGTTCAAAGGAAAGACGTTGCCGTTATCTGAAAATGATTTAGCTAGAGTAACCCAAAAATCGGCTGGTGAATATGCTTATCCATCTACAAAAATTAGTTCAAGTAATTATAATGCTAAAATGCGTGCGTCTACTGAGCTTGACAATCTCTTGAAGGTGTCCGAATTTTTGTACCATGCAAACGATACAAAAAATCACCCGGAGGCCACACTTGGCTGGGATTACTACAAAACACGTTTTGCAATTGACGGGCATTTTTTTGAAGGACAGATTAATATTGCCACATCGGAAAACGGAAGAGTCTTTTATGATATAACAAATATAAAAGAACTCCCCAATAGCAGTATGCGCGTTACCGAAATGGCACAATCCGCACCCACATTAGTTGGGGAGTCCCTACTCCCCAGTGCGTATGGTATGCCCGTTACCGGAATGGCACAGTCAGCATCCATATCTGGGGAGTATTCTAACACCACTATAGCACCAAATACGGAGGGTGTCAATAACAGTATATCCAAAACCTCCAAAAATGATCCGCCTTACTCCTACGGCGAGGGGAGTTTTACAGATTACTACCTGGACTACGCAAACCGCCGGTACGGGACAATCCCAAAAGGGGAGAGGGCTTACCGGGAGGTCTCCGTCCCGAGGCGGACCGGGGAGGGGACGAAGACCCGGCGGGCGGTCCGCACCATTCTGGAGGCGGAATCCACCCCGGACAGCGCCGTGGAGGCCGTTAAAAAAGACCTTGCAAAAGAGGCCTACGCCTATACCCCGGAAGGGGACAAGGCGGCCCTTGACAGGGCGGAGAAAACCATCCAAACGCGGGGCTTTCAAGGCGCTCTTGACCGGTGGAACGCGGCGGTAAACGGCGCGGAGCCTGTCGGCAAGGAAATGATGGCGCTGGGCGAAACCCTGATGGCCGAAGCCGGAAAAAGCGGAGATATTGAGCTGTTCCAGAAGCTGGCGGCCGAAATCGCCGCCGAGGCCACCAACGCCGGCCAGGCGGTGCAGGCTGTGAAATTAATTAAAAAGTTCACCCCGGAGGGGCAGCTTTACTATGTCCGGAAAGCGGTAGACGGGCTGCAGAAGAAGCTGGACCGGCGGATGAAGGGCAAAGCGCCCGAGCTTGAGCTTGACCCGGAGCTTGCCAAAAAGCTGCTGGAGGCCAAAACCGCTGAGGAAATGGAAACCGCCTCCATGGATATTCTGAAGAGCGTTGCGGAGCAGACGCCCTCCACCTGGCAGGACAAGTGGGACGCGTGGCGGTACTTCGCCATGCTGGCAAACCCCCGCACCCACATCCGGAACATTTTGGGGAACACCGTCTTTGTCCCGGCCCGGATGATGAAAAACGGGGCGGTGACGCTGGCGGAACGGGCGGTCAGCCCGGAAGAGCGAACCCAGGCCTTCCTCACCAAAGCGGATCGGCCGCTGCGGGAGTTTGCGGAACAGAATTTTGAAACGGTGAAGGATTCCCTGACCAGCACCGGCAAGATGAACCCCTCCACCCTTATAAACGAGCTGAGACCGGTTTACACCTCCAAGGCCTTCGCCTGGCTGGAGAAGCTCAGAAAGCTGAACAACCGGGCGCTGGAGGCGGAAGACCTCTTCTTCCTGAAGCGGGCCTATGTCAGTTCTATGGCGAAGGCCATGAAGGCGCGTGGGCTGGACGCGGATTTCCTCCAATCCGGTACTCGGGAAGCGACGAAACAGCTCAGGGCGCTGGAAAAGCTCGCGGCGCGGGAGGCGCTGGAAGCCACCTACCGGGACGCTTCTTCTACAGCGAGCGCCCTCAACCGCTTTAAGGAGACCAACAAAGCCACCGATATAATCGGGAACGCCCTGTTCCCCTTCACCAAAACCCCGGTCAACGTCCTCAAGCGCGGCGTTGAATACAGTCCGGTCGGGCTGATAAAAGGCGTTGTGGACATGACCTACGGGCTGAAGACCGGGAAAAAGACGGCGGCGGAATCGGTCGGCTCCCTCTGCAAAGGGGTTTCCGGCCTTGGGATTGCCGCCCTCGGCTACTGGCTTTCCTCTATGGGGCTGCTGGTTGCGGGCGGCCCGGAGGACGACAGGGAACGGAGCTTTGAAACCCTGCAGGGGGCGAAGACCTACGCCCTGAAGCTCGGGGACGTTTATTACACCATCGACTGGATGGCCCCGGTGGCGCTCCCCCTCTTTGTCGGCGCGGAGATGCAGAAGGCGGCGGAAGGGGAGGGGTTCAGCGCGGCTAATATCATTGACAGCCTGACGAAGATTTCGGAACCGATGTTCAACCTCTCGATGCTCGACGGTTTAAACAGCATGTTCAAGTCAATCAGCTACGGCAGCGCCGCGCCGCTGGCCGACTTTGCGGTGAACGCGGCGAAGGATTATATCACCCAGGCGCTTCCGACCCTCGGCGGCCAGATTGCCCGGACGATCGACCCCACGGCGAGAAACAGCTATTACGTGGACAAAAACTCGCCCATCCCCGAATCCGTGCAGGAGTTTTTAAACGCCGCGCAGGCCAAAATCCCTTTCCTGAGCTTCTTCCTTTCGCCCAAGGTAGACCAGTGGGGGCGGACTTCGGGCAAGGACAACGCGCTGGTCCGCGCCTTTGAAAACTTCATCTCGCCCGGCTATATCTCTACCCGGAACGAAACCGCGGTCGATAAAGAAATCGCGAAGATTTACAAGGAGACGGGGGAGACCGGAATCCTGCCCAGGACGGCGGACAAATATTTTAAGGCGGACGGCGAAACAAAGCGTTTATCCGCGCAGGAGTATACAAAATACGCGCAGGAGCGCGGGAAACGGTCGTTTGAATACATCAACCAGCTCCTTTCCAACCCCGGTTACCAGAAGCTCGACCCCGACGAAAAGGCGGAGGTCATCCAGCAGATGTACCAGGCGGCAAACGCGGAGGCCAAGAAAGAGGTCGAGCCGGACTACGATATCCCGAATACCGTTATAAAGGCGTATGAGGCGAACAAGCAGGCCGGGATTCTGTACGGGGATTATTATCTCTATAAAATGGGGCTGGAATCCACCCCGAACCAGCAGGAGGTGATTGACGCGCTGAACAGCATAGGCAGCCTGAGCAAGTCCCAGAAGCGGTTCCTCTTTGAACAGAGGTTCCCCAACGCAAAGCGAAAACCGTTCGGTTAAAAGAAATCCCCCGGCGCTTCAAAAGAGGCGCCGGGGGTTATTTGTTTTTTAAGAATGTTTGCGGCGCAGAGCGTTGATTTAGGATATAATATAAATTATAATAAAACATATAAATTCGTTTCCAATATTGTCTTGACAATGTTCATTTTTGTAGGATAATGGAAATAATAATATGGGGGAGCGAGTATATGTTGATTAGAACTGATTTAGATATAATTAGTTTAATTGCTTGTGAAAAACAAATACTTAAAAAGCCAAGCCCTTTTTCTGAGAAAAATCGAAATATAACGCAGCGCTTTTCGGTTTATTCTGTTGAAAAAGATGAAGAATTTAAAGTGTTCTTCTCATATTCTTCAAAAATGCCAAAAGATTTCTCATTGGGTTTACTATATAAAGATTATTTACTATTCAGATGTAATGGATTTCATGGTACTACTAAGGCAGGATTTTATAATCACAAGCATCACGCTTATCAACATTCACATACTTTAACAGTTGTTGATATCGAAAAAAAGTGTGGGGTATACCCATCTAATATTTCTGATATGCGAGATAAATATGTTGATATAAATACTGCAATTCTTTATTTTTTTAATAGATGCAGTATAATAAATTATGAAGAATATTTTGACTTAAATCAAATAGTATTTGATGGATTTTAATAAAAGGAGGTAATCAACATGGAGCTTAATGAATTGTTAAAAGAGCAATTTGGAACTCAAATATCGTTGGAGCCTCTTGAGGATAATTTGTATAGATTGTATGCCCCATTTTTTCATCCAGATGGTGACATGTTTTCTATTTATTTAGAAATGTCATCAAATGGTGATACAGTATCTATAAGAGATTTTGGAAATACGTTATTAAGGGTTTCATATAGTTTTGATATTGACACCCCAAAAAAAGAAAGCGTATTAAATAATATTGCCGCACAAAATAAGGGTGAAATAATTGATGGAGAATTATTATTAAAAGCAAACGTTGATAAGCTTCCAGAAGCAATACTTCAATATAGCCAGCTAGTCTCTAAAGTGTCTAATATAAATATTTTAAGTCATGAAGTGGTTAAAACTTTGTTCTTTGAGCATTTGCATGATTTTATTATGGATAATTTTAAAAAGTATAATGTTCAAGAAAAATTTCAACCAACTAATGATAAACAAATTCTTGTTGATTATATGATACCGCATACAGGTAGGCCATTATACTTGTTTGGTGTTAACGGAAATCCTAAAGCGTCAAAAACAATTATTAGTTGTTTTGATTTATTGCAAAAACAAATTCCGTTTCGAAGTGTAATAATACATGAAAACTTTGATGAACTTTCTTCATTTAATCGAAATCAAATTACGAATATAGTTGACAAACAATTTACTGATCTCGACGATTTTCAGAAACAGGGGATAAGTTTTATTGAGCGTGAAATAGCTGTTTGATTTACCTGGAAACTTAATTGTTTCCAGGCTTTTCTTTATACAAAACAAAGCGCCGCCCCTGTACGGAGCAGCGCCCTGCTGAAAGCTTCTTTGCTTGTATTGAGGGTTCTTTACTCCTTTTCCTTTTTGAAAACACAAATAAGCAGAAGGCCTGCCGGTAACACGATCCAAAAAACAAACCAAAAGATACCGGAAGCTGTAAAAGCGTCTGCATCTTGCACGTCGGCATGTTCAGCTTTATTGTTGGTTAATTTAAGATCCCAGTCCCGCCCGTTTTGGTCGAATGCGCTGCACTCTTTGTCTACTTCACACAGCGGCATATCCTCAAAATACAGGTAGCCGCCGTTTGGCCAGTAAACATTTACAATATGATATCCGTCTTCACTTTTTTCTATTTTTCCGGGAATTGTATATGATTTAGTGCTTTTATGTTCTTGCACTACAACATAATAACAATGCTCTCCAAGGGGTTTTCTCTTAATATCCTGACTGCCCATTAACCCCCAAAACACCGGACTAGTCCATATATTGAAGAGTATAATTCCAATCATAACAAGGGTAAAGCCAATAGGGTATTCCCTATATATTTCTCGAATGGATTCCATGAAAGCCACACCCCCAAAAATTTTTAAAGAACTCTGCCGGGGCGCACTGGTTTTATATTTTCCCGCAAATAAAAAAGTGCGCAGCCGAAGCCACGCACCGAAAAACGCACGGCCCCATTGCTGCGACACAATCTCTCAATTCATGGAATAAGCATATGAGAACAGAGCACGTACATTTTTACCATAAGCAAAAATGCATATACTTATTCCAGTAAAGTTTATGAAATTGTGTCGCAAGGCCATCATATCACGCCGTGCCGGAAATGTCAATTACCGCCTTTTCCCGGCAGGAAGCTCCCCCAGAGCAGCGCGTCCTCAATGACGCACGGGAGGTGGGAAAGGGCAAGCTTTCCGGCGTTGCAGAGCGCGGCCAGCGTTTCGGCACGGCTCCGGCTGCAAAAAATATCCGGGACGCTTTGGAGGAGCCTGCCGGAACAGGAATAGGCTTCAATCCCGTAAACCGGGCAGACGGCGCCCTCTTCGCTAACGATAAAGTCCTGCCTGACCCGGTAGCGCATCCTTAAACCTCCTCTTCTTCCAGAAAATAGCTGAGCGGTTTTCCGGTACAGCGGGAAATGCGGAGCATTGTATCCATGGTTGGGATCACCAACCCATGTTCAATGTTGCTGACGGTTTTGGTACTTCTGTCTATGCCCTCGGCAAACTGCTCCTGGGTTTGCTTCAGCACTTCTTTGCGAAGCTTCCGTACCAGCTTACCAATCCGTTCGGCATCTGAAAACGTCATTTTTCTACACCTCTCGACAAATAGTATAGCCTAAGATACCATTATTTTCCATAAAATGGATTTCCGATTTTGAGGACTATTTGTACTAAGGCGGGTGAAAAAGAAATATCAGGCTTTTTTGAACGGACTGTTTGTGTTTTGTGTCTACCAACCCTGATGCACCTCATTATCACGTTCCGATAATGATCCGGTACAGGTAAGGCGGGATTTTGGGGGGCGGTTCGGTGAATCCATCACCGAAAAATCACCGAATTTTTGGAATTTCCCGTTTTTCCGCGGGAGTGAACCGAAACGGGAAAGCGCCGTCAACCGCCATGGGACGGGCGTTTCCCGCCCTTTTTGAGCGTTCGGGCTCACACCGCAAAACGGGTAAAATAGTTCCAGCTACCCCAACCAATAACCTGTAAACCGCCTTAAATAGGCGGTTTTGTTTTTTAATCACCGAAAAATCACCGAAATTTGTTTGACTTCCTGCGTTTTTTATTTGATTTTGTTTAAAATTGATACGGCCCGTTCCTCCTCCCTGGGGTAAAGATGGCTGTAGGTGTTCCACGTTATTTCAATTTTTGAATGCCCCAACCGCCGGGCGATCTCCTGGATGTTAATCCCTTCGTTCGCCAGCAGGGAAGCGTGTGAATGCCTGAAATCGTGGATGCGGATGCGGGGGAGCCCGGCCTTATTGGCAAATGCCCTGTTTTTTACGTCAAGGCTGGTGTCCCGCAGGCATTGGACGCCGCCGCATACCCGCCAGTCCTCCGTAAAACCATCTGCGGCCCGCTGCCGCTTTTTGTGCTCGCCTAATATTTTAACAAGCGGTTCCGGCATTTGCAAGTCGCGGTAAGACGATTTGTTTTTGGGCGGCGTTTCCCGGTCGGCGCCTTTCAGCTTTTGGGCGATGCTGCGCCGCACATGGATTATATCTCCCTCAATATCAGACCACTTTAAGGCGTTGATTTCGCCCTTTCTCATGCCGGTATAATATGCAATGGAAAAGAACACGTAATAGCCCCAATCGGTCAATGTGGCGCAGTTTTCGCGGGCTGCGGCTATGTATTTCAAAAACTGTTCAGGGGTGTAGTACTGAAGCTTGTCCTGTACGGTTTCAAAATAGACCTCTTTGAAATTCCCGATTTTGTTCAGCGGGTTTTGGGGGAGGTAGTCCATCTTTACAGCGTAGTTGAGCATGGACCTGAACTCGGAGTAAATATTCTGTTTTGTCCGGATGGAAAGCTCCGCCTCCGAAACAGCGTCTTTCCACCTTTGCAGGACAGGGGTGTTCAGCCTGCTGATCTTATTGTCTTTTAACGCGGGCAGGACAAAGGCGGATAAAACGCGGCTGGTTTTATCATACGTCGTCTCGCGCACCTCATGCCTTTTGGCCCTCATGTATTCGCCGTAAAGCTCTTGAACCGTCATCTGATGGACGGCGGACTTTTCCTTAACCCGGCTGATTAAGAGGGATTCCATATCTTTGGCTTCCGCGGCGCCGTAAACGGTTTTTTCAACCCTTTTATAGTTCCCGGATGAATCGGTGTAGTTGACGCGCACCCGGTACTGCTGCCTCCCGTTTTTGACAGCGCCGGTTTTGAGGATCGGCATCACGACCCCTCCCTTTTATCAAATATCCCTATAAATAAGCCCTAAGACGAGGCCGAAGCCTCCAGCACCCCTTCGTTCCTGTAAACCAGCAGCGCCGTCTCAATAAAATCCTCCGTCACTTCAAAATATTCCGCCAGCTCCCACTTTTCTATAATCCCCTGGTCAAAAGCCGCCTGAAGCTCCTGAAAGGGGATCAGCTTATGGACGGCCCATTTGTCCGCCTTGTATTCGTTCTTGCTTACAAGCTGCAGCGGGCTGTAAACCGAGTGCGTCGTCCCGGTCTGCGCGTGCGATATTTCGTGCGCCAGGCAAACGATTTCCTTGTTTAACGTTTTAATATGCCTTAAATCCAGAAAAATACCGTACTGCCGGTCCTGTTCAATAATGACCGAAGCTCTGCCTACATCGTAATAAAACAGTTCAATGTCGTTCGACTGTTCTATTTCCTCATATAGGTCGTAAATACGATTCATCGTTTTCCTTTCCTGCGGTTTTCATTGAAAAAGCGCGCGAGCTCCAACAGCTTTTCCTTTTCTTCCTCGGTCAGCTCATGCGCTTCCTCGTTCATCGCATAAGTAAAATCATCAAATGTCACTTTACCCCCGTCCTCAGCGGACGGGGCTTTTTTTATGTCTGTGTTGCCTAGGAGATAATCAACGGATACATTAAAGTAATCTGCTAAAATTTGTATTTTGTTTGACTTAGGAACACATCGCCCTTTTTTCCAATCGCTTAACGTTGCTTGTGAAATTCCGGTGTCTTTGGAAACTCTATAAGCGGTAATCCCTCTTTCTTTCATTAAGTGTTCAAAAATTTCATACATTTTTTGTCAACCTTTCACAAAAATGAAAATAATACGAAAAACCTTATTATTTTATATTGACTAGCATGAAATTTCATAGTATACTACAAGTATGCAATGGAAAACCGAAGTAAACAAAAAATATACTATGAAGTATCAGCGCATATGTTAATTCATAGTATACAACAAAGCCAAAGCAAACGCAAGTAATCAAAAGGAAGAAGGTGAAATTATGGAAAAGCTTTATAACTGCAAAGAAATAGCGGACAGGTATCAGGTGAAAGAACTCACGGTATGGGACTGGATTCGAAAAGGGAAGCTTCAAGCAATTAAGCCGGGCAAGAATTATCTTATTAAGGAAAGTGAACTGGCTAGATTTGAGAACGAAAAAACAACTGCATAAAAATACCGCCAATGTAAAATCCGCTTACATTGACGGCAGCGCATTTCCCGCATAACTCATGCACCATATACAGTTGGTTTCCCTGTATATGACAGCAGGCGGTTCTGCTGTTCTTCTGAGTTGAATAGTTTTGGGAGCGCACCCTTGGCCTGTTCTATCCTTAGTTGGTTTCCCTAAATGCGGAACAGGACAGCATCATGAGAAACTTACAAAGTTTCTTCATAGATACCACCCCCCAAAATGTAATTTGGCTATGGCCACGTTAAAATCATAGCACTAATCACAACTAAACGCAACAAAAGATAGGCGAGCGGATGATTAATTGTTTTATTCAATCTCATTATAAACACTGATGTGTCCCATATAAAGGACAATAAAAAACCCGCCTAAAAAGGCGGGGCGGAAAGAAGGTGGAAAAATGACCTTTTCAGAAAAATTATCGGAGCTCCAGAGGGAAAGCGGCCTGACTGACGAAGAACTCGCCCGCGCGCTGAAAGTGACGGTCATCACCGTCCGCCGCTGGAAGGGCGGGAAGCTGCCGAACGTCCCGAATGCGGTTGCGCTGGCGGAACACTTTGGCGTTTCGCTCAACGCGCTGGGGCTTTTTGAGGAGCAAAAATAAAGGGCATTACAGCCCAATTGGAAAGGAGGAAGCACTATGACAAGGATCCCGGAAATTTCCAGCATCGAAACAGCGATCCGTCTGTATTGGGAAAAAATCGAGCTGAGCACCAAGGACATCAAGGAACTGTTCCATCCCGTCGGGAACAAAAAGGTCGTGCTGCTGAAAGAAACGGCAAAGGAAAAGATGGCGGAAAACCAAACGCCGTCCTGGAACGCGTCAAGGGTCAACACCAAGGACGCTTACGCGGCCTGGGGGCTTGATATTGAAGACCTGGAACGGCGGTACCGCAGGCTCAAAAAGCTGGCTGTTTGAGAAAGAAGGCAAAAAGATGAAAGAGAAAAAGTTGAAAAGGATGCGCAGGATTACCCGGCTTTTGTGCTTTGGCGGTTGGGCGGGATGTCTGGTTTTGGCGATGATGTCGGACGCTGGTTCGATTGGGTTCTTCCAGACTGTAATATTCTCGGTCCTGCTTGTCTTTGCCGGGCTTGTTTTTGGAATTGCGTCGGCGGAGCTGACAGAACTGATTAAAGCCGAAGAAAGCAAACTGCACGGAGATTACAGGAACTACGGGGAGGACGATCATGCTGCTTAAAATCAAAGGAAAAAAGAAAATGCCCGGAGAGGCGGCAACCTCAACCGAGCAAAAGGGTAATAACTCTACCCATATTTTAGCCCAAAAAGGAGAAAAAGTCAATGATGGAAACTAAATACTTAAACCCTCCAGAGTGGGATGATTCGTTAAATGTGGATATTGCGGATTATGAGGCAAAAATGGACCTTTTGCGAAATCTCAACGAAGAAACAGACAACATCGGAATAGCTATTGAAAACTCACAGTATATTGATTCCGGGATTAGGAAGTGCATCGGGATTCTTCTTGATAGACTGAAAGACGACAACATTAAACTGGAAAGTCGCATAGAAGAGCTACGGCAGAGCTTGATTGAGAGAGGGGTTGAGGTTTAATGAATCTCCCAGGTAAAGTGTCATATTACACAATGGCAAGGGCAACCGTTTCGATCGGTTTTCCTGAGGACAGGGTGTGCTGCCAGTGGTGCCGATACTTAAAGCAGGAGAGAATGAGAAGCTGCTGCCAGCTTACGAATGAGGTCCTTGTTTATCCGGAAAGCGGCGTCGGAAACGAATGCCCCATTGAAATCATTGGAAGGAGTGATGACCTATCAGCCGTCTGATATGCATCATGGGGGAATCCGGTTCCGGAAAAACCACCTCCATGCGAAACCTGAACCCGGATAGCACCTTCTATATCGACTGCGACGAAAAGGGTCTTGCATGGAAAGGATGGCGTCAGCAGTACAACGCAGAAAAGAAAAACTATTACCGCACCAGGAATCTTCCTAAAATCAGTACACTTCTCCTTAAGGTGAGCAAAGAACAGCCTCAATTTAAAACCGTAGTCATCGACACCCTGAACACCTGTATGGTGGATAAGGAAGTCAAGTCGATGACAGAGAAGGGATATGACAAGTGGATAGATCTGACCCAGTATGTCTGGGACGTGATTGGGACAGCCAGCGGGCTTCGTGATGATCTGACAGTGATTATCGTCATGCACAGCGAAACCGTGCGGGATGATATGGGATACAGCTTCACCCGCATCAAGACCAACGGCAGAAAACTGGAAAAGGTAATTTTAGAAAGCCTGTTCGGTACGGTATTGCTGGCGAAGAGGACCGACGATGGAAAGTATGTTTTTGAAACACAGGCAAAAAACAGCACGGCTAAAAGCCCGATGGGAGCGTTTGAATCGTTTGAAATTGATAACGATATTTTAGCTGTACTGGAAGCATTAAATGAATTTTAATTTGGAGGAATGAAAAAATGAAACCATTTGCAGGATATGAACCGAAAAAGCAAGCATCCAGGGAGCCGATCCCGGCGGGCGGGTACGTTGTGAAAGTACTTAACGCTGAAGAAATTTCCTATACATGGGGAAATGTTATTGAAATCTCTTTTGACGTTATCGAAGGGGAGAAAAAAGGATTTTTCCGAGAAGATTACAAAAACAACACCAACGAGGACCGGAAATGGCGTGGAAAATACCGTCTGAACGAGCCGAAAGAGGACGGAACAGAACAGGACGGATGGACCAAAAACACATTTAACGGCACCATGTTCGCATTTGAGTATTCAAACCCTGGATACCACTGGAACTGGGACGAAACGACCCTTAAAGGGCTCACAATAGGCGCATTGTTCCGCAATCGGGAGTGGGAAATGAACGGAAGAACCGGCTGGACTACCGAGTGCTGTGCTCTAATACCGGCGGAGGATGTGAGAAGTGAAAGCTTTAAACTGCCGAAAGACAGACCTCTCTCCAAAAAGAAGGAGGAGACAAAAACGATTCAGCAGTCAATCTCATTTGAGGAGATTGAAGACGGCGAAGATGATATGCCGTTTTAAGCCATGTATTCTAATTTTGAAATTGACAAGGCTCTGAGAAGCCTGACAATATTGGTTGATACCAGAGAACACGAAACCAAGGAACTTCGAAAACGCCTTACAGAGCTAGGAGCACCTTACCGCAGGAAAAAGCTTGATTTCGGCGATTATTCTGCGGAGGTAATTCTGCCGTCCGGAGAGACTAGAGAGTTGTCGGACAAGGTCTGCATCGAGCGTAAAATGAACCTTGATGAGCTATGTGGATGCTTTACAATAGGCCGAGGAAGGTTTGAACGGGAGTTTACGCGGGCGAAAGATGCTGGCGCAAAGGTATATTTGCTGGTGGAACGGGCGGATTGGGAGAAACTTCTTTCCGGTACATACCGAAGCAAGATGAACCCTGACGCTCTTTCCGCCTCTGTTCTCGCCTGGTGCGCACGGTACGGCCTTGTGCTGATGTTCTGCAAGCCGGAAACAACCGGCCGGATGATTGGAAAAATCATGCGGTATGAGACCAAAGTATTGCTGGAAAATGGAGAAATATAAATGCTTGAACATGGGTTTATTAAGCTTCACAGGTCAATTTTGAAGTGGGAATGGTACGACGACCGCAATACCTCATCCCTGTTTATTCACCTGATTTTGACAGTAAGTATTGAAGAAACGGAATGGCGCGGGCTGAAAATTCCGCGCGGAAGCAGAGTATCATCCTATGCAAAATTGGCAAAAGAATTACATCTTTCAATTAAAGAAATTCGGACAGCCTTACAGCACCTTGAACAGACAGGGGAAGTGGCACGAACTTCATACCCAAAATTCACTGTATTTACTGTAAATAATTACGATTATTATCAAGTAAAGGGCACGAAAAATGGCAAACAAAACGGCAATCAAATGGGCAATGTAGGGGCAAGCAAGGGGCAACAGTATAAGAAAGTAAAAGAAAGTATAAGAAATAAAGAAATAGGCGCGGACGCTTCCGGCGATAAAACGCCGGAGCGCGCGCATGTAGAAAAGACCATCTACGAGAGGATGCGGGAATAATGCCGTATGAGTTAAAAGCTGGCGATGTTTACTCCCTGGCCTCAAAGCTCGTGGCGGACGTTTTTGAAAAAGACGGTGAGCTATTTTTCCGGTACTGCCCGTATTGCCATGGAGACGGACACGATAAAAACACATTTTCGGTCAACCTGAAAACCGGAACCTTCCACTGTTTCCGTTCAAGCTGTGGAAAGTCCGGTCACTTTGTGGAGATGGCCCGCGACTTTCACTATCCACTGGATTTTGGGGAGCGGCCGAAAAAGCAGTACCGGAAGCTTCCGCAGCGCCCGGTTGAAACCCGTGAACCGGCTGTTACATACCTGGAAAGGCGGGGAATCAGCCGAGAAACAGCAAAGCGATACCGGGTAACGACCAGGAAAGATAACCAGAAGATTCTGGTCTTTCCGTTTTTTGACGAAAACCGCGTCCTTCAGTTCCTCAAATACCGCCGGACTGATTTTGACAGGGAAAAGCACCAAAACAAAGAGTGGTGCGAAAAAGACACAAAGCCAATTTTGTTCGGAATGGACCAATGCGAAGACTTTACCAGGCTTGTAGTAACCGAAGGTCAGATTGATAGCCTCTCTGTTGCTGAAGCGGGCGTTAAAAACGCGGTAAGCGTTCCAAATGGATGCAACGGCTTCACCTTTCTGGAAAACGTCTGGGACTGGATTGTCAAATTTAATGAGGTAATTGTCTTTGGAGACTGCGAGCGCGGCGAGGTCACACTGGCGGACACCCTGATAAAACGGCTCCCGAATCCGGTCAAGGTTGTGCAGGAGGCGGATTATCTTGGAGAAAAGGACGCAAACGACATTCTGCGGAAATACGGGCCTGAAGCAATACGGATTGCGGTGGAACACGCAAAGATGAAGCCGGTATCCCATGTAAAGTCGCTGGCGGATGTAAAAACGGTAGACCTTTATCGGCTGCCGCGTATTAAAACCGGAATACCAGAGCTAGAACGCGTGATAGGCGGGCTGTTTTTCGGACAAGTTATTCTGCTCACCGGGAAACGCGGAGAGGGTAAATCCACATTTCTTTCACAGCTTTTGTTGGAGGCGCTGGAGCAGAATTACAACGTATTTGCCTATTCGGGCGAGCTTGCAGATTATCTGTTCAAGGGCTGGGTGGATTTTCAGGCCGCAGGGCCGGAACATATTGCGGTTGATACAGATATGTATGGGGATCCAGTCTACCGTGTCAAATCCGATGTCACGGAAAGAATAAACCGCTGGTATGCCGATAGAGCATATCTTTACGACAACGGCGCGGTGAATGACGAAAACGAGCTTGAAAGCCTGACCGATACAATTGAGCAGGTGATCAGGCAGTACGGGGTCAAACTGGTCTGTATTGACAACCTGATGACTGCAATGGATGTTTCTGCGGGGGACAACCTTTATCAGGCACAGTCAGAGTTTGTGCGGAAATTAAAGCTGATTGCGGTTAAATACGACGTTGCGGTGATACTGGTCGCCCACCCAAGAAAGAACGCAACCGGCGCCCAGAATGACGATGTTGCGGGCAGCAGCGATATTACAAACCGGGTGGATGTGGTGCTTTCTTATTCCCGAAACCCAGACAAAACGGCGGAGGAGGACTGCGACAGTCAACTGACCGTCAGCAAGAACCGGCTCCTGGGAAGGCTGACAAAAAGCCCGATTGAGCTTTTCTACAGCCAGAAATCAAAGAGAATCACCAGCGCATCCGGTTTCGCAAATGGCCCAAGGCGTTACAGGTGGGAATTTGAAAATGAGATTGAGTATACCGATTTTGAGGAGATTTAAAAATGGATTATCCTAAAATCAACAGTTTAGCTTCCAGAGGAATCGAGCCTCCAAAGATCATGTCACTTCCGGATATTCTTTGTTATGAAGCGCTCATACAGCTCAAGCGGGAATACGATGAGATGGGGCTTGAAATAGAAGAAGCAAGGCTGAGAAAGCAGAAAATTAGGAAAGCATATGAGAAATACCAGGAAGCATACCGAAATTATCTGGACGGGATGAAAGACTATCAGCGGAATATCAAGCGAGCCGGGGAGCTGCGTGTCAGAATCATAAAAGAACCAGACCAGGCGATAAAACTGAATCTGGCGCTGGAATGTATCGGCGTTATGACGGGCGATACAAGCTTTACAAGGCTTGCGGGGACGCCGCTATGAGCCTGTGGCTGAAATCACCATGTAAAAGCTGCTCCAACGTGAATTGCCGCAAGTATAAAGAATGCCGGGCGTGGCTGCTGTGGTTCAGCAACGAGTGGTACCGGGTAAGGATGATGTTTATGGAGGAAGAGGATGAAACAACGAGATAAAGAATTTACAGAACGGTTGCGGGAAGCGGTTTTTAATACAGATAAATCAATTAACCGGATATGCAAGGAAGCGAAGATCGCAAATAGCCTGATGGCGTTTTACCTGAACGATGGAATGCTTCCGAACACTGCAAACCTGAAACGGCTCTGCCAATACCTGAATGTTTCTGCTGATTGGCTGCTGGGGTTGGAGGAATAAAAATGCCATTATTGAATTATACAACAAAAATAGATGTGTATACTACGCTAGGCCAAATACAAGGCCAGCTTGTAAAGCACGGCGCAAAAAAAATCATGCAGGACTACGACGACAACGGACGCCTTTCCGCCGTTTGCTTTGCGATTGAAACCCCTACAGGAATCCGTGGGATTAAGCTTCCTGCAAATGTGGAGGCCGTCCACGCGGTTCTCTTAAAACAAAAGGTAAAGTGTGATTTTGAGCAGGCAGAACGGGTTGCATGGAGGATTTTAAAAGATTGGGTTGAGGCTCAGATGGCGATTCTGGAAAGTCAAATGGTTCAAATGGACGAAATTTTCTTGCCATATATGATGAATAACTCCGGTCAGACGCTTTTTGAGGCGTATCGGAACAACCAATTGCTGTTGGAGGAATGAAAATGAAATCCTACGTTATCCGCAGCAGCGACCGGAAGCGGGTTGCCGAATTTGCGAAAAAGCAGACCGAAGAAATGCAGCAGACATACATAAAGCTTGTTTTAAAGCTATACGCATTTGAATTAAATCAACTATATGGGTTCGGAAAAGAACGCATTTCACGGCTTATTTTGGCTCTTACAAAAGACCTGAAAGAGATCGGCGAAGATTACGGCCTTGACTGCGTGATGGTAAAGCTTGATAACGAGTTAAGAAAAATCGGGATTGTGGACGAAAAAGGAGAATGGAAATTCGATGAAAAAAGTGCTTGATGCTACTTGTGGTTCCAGAATGATTTGGTTTAACAAAAATAATCCTATTGCTCTATATGTTGACCGAAGAAGAGTTGAGGATGAAGCTATTTGGAAAAGTGGTAACGGAAAATCTGTTAGATATTTAAACGTGAATCCGGATATTATTGCAGATTTTACATCTCTTCCTTTTGATGACAATTCGTTTTACAATGTGGTTTTTGATCCTCCTCACTTACAAAAAATCAGCGAAACAGCTTGGCTTTGTAAAAAATACGGAAAGTTGCCTGAAAATTGGGAAAAAGTTATACACGACGGTTTTTGGGAATGTATGCGTGTTCTTAAGCCAAATGGTACATTGATTTTTAAGTGGAACGAGTTCGATATTCCAGTAAAAAAGATAATTGATGTTATCGGGGTTTTTCCGCTTTATGGAAATAGAAGCGGTAAAAAATCAAAAACACATTGGATGTGCTTTATCAAAGACGTGGACGAAAACGGAGACTGGAATTTTGAGGAGAATTTAAAATGAAATGTTACAAGGGGTTTAATAACAAACTGCAATGCACGCCAGACGGTAAAACCTTTCAATACGAAATTGGAAAAACGTATGAGGAACAAAACGCCGATTTATGTAAAAGCGGTTTTCATGCCTGTGAAAATCCGTTAGATGTATTTGGTTACTACCCACCTGCTGACAGCCGTTATTGCGAGGTGGAACTTGATGAAGTATCAGTAAATACAGATTATGATTCAAAACGATGCGGTAAGAAAATTACAATAGGCGCTGAAATCGGCCTGAAAGGGATAATTGAAGCTGGGGTAAAATTCATTTTTGATAGGGTTGACTGGAAAAACGCCAAAAAATCGAATACCGGCGACCAGTCAGCAGCAACGAATACCGGCGACCAGTCAGCAGCAACGAATACCGGCGACCAGTCAGCAGCAACGAATACCGGAAACCAGTCAGCAGCAACGAATACCGGAAACCAGTCAGCAGCAACGAATACCGGCGACCAGTCAGCAGCAACGAATACCGGCGACCAGTCAGCAGCAACGAATACCGGAAACCAGTCAGCAGCAACGAATACCGGAAACCAGTCAGCAGCAACGAATACCGGCGACCAGTCAGCAGCAACGAATACCGGCGACCAGTCAGCAGCAAC
>ERZ824480.732-NODE-732-length-36310-cov-7.041456_pt1 | contig 36310 bp, 31 predicted proteins | sample MGYA00519861_ERZ824480 | MGnify/ENA primary metagenome ERZ824480 (study PRJEB31778, sample SAMEA3449152) | human gut metagenome | biome: human gut; feature: human-associated habitat; material: faeces | place: United Kingdom | collected 2010/2012 ... | reverse complement strand
GTCAAGCGCTCTCCCAGCTGAGCTATACCCCCATGTAAGGGGTGCGCTGAGTAATATCTTATTCAATTAGTGCGGGGGTTGTTTACCGCTTCAACCGGGCTCCCAGCTGAGCTATACCCCCATGTAAGGGGTGCGCTGAGTAATATCTTATTCAATTAGTGCGGGGGTTGTTTACCGCTTCAACCGGGCTCCCAGCTGAGCTATACCCCCATGCCGTTTTGTTTTTACCGTTCCGTTCGGCTCGGAACAAGTGATAATATAGCACAGAGAGCAGAACCTGTCAACACTTTTTTGAAGAAATTTTTGCTTTTTTGAAAGGTTCTCCTTTCATTAGAGCATTTTCCCCGATTTGAGAGGCTTTCTCCTTGGTCTCCGGATGCCGCCAAAGCCTCTTTCTCCCGTCAGATGCCAAGGGGGGTGTGACCGCATGGATCAGGAGCGCGGTCAAAGCGGTAAACACCCCCGTACTAATTGAATAAGAAATTACTCAGCGCACCCCTTACATGGGGGTATAGCTCAGCTGGGAGCGCGGTCAAAGCGGTACCCCCTTCTAATTTTGCTTAGCGCGTCAAAGCCGCAAAAAAGCAGGGCCCTTCCGCGCTCAAAAAAGGCCCTGCTTTTCTTTTCACCCTCGCGCAAACACTGTGTAGCGTCCGCTCGGCGCGTCGAAGAAGTTTTCGCCTGCGACGGATTTGACGTGCAGGCCGTCGCTGCCGCGCAGCAGCGTAAACGCGCCGTAGCGCACCGTGCCTGCATTCTCGTTTAAGTGGTAGCCGAAGACCATGCCCTCGCCGTTCGTGCCGAGGTAGTTGAGCTGGCCGGTATACTCAAAGTAAATCCCAACCTCGCTGTTGATGTCCTGCACTGTGAGGCCGCCGCCATCCGTGAGCGTCAGAATATAATCGCTGTCATAGCTGCCCTGCTCGGCGGTGTCGTGCGTCACGGTCGCCGTCCACTCGCCGAGAAATTCCGACGGGATCGTGTAGTCCGCATCGCTGACCGCACCGGAGAGGTCGTGCTTCTCTCCCGCCGCATCAATGGCGAACACGGTCTGATACGTGCCGTAGTCCTCCTCGACCTCGCCGGACTCGAACGAAACGATGTCCTTCACGCCGCCGAGCGGCCCGCCGTCGCAGAGAAAGCCCGCCGTCAGGCCCTCGAGCAGGTTCACATACTCCACCGCCCCCTCGCTCGTCAGCAGGAAGATGTACGGGAAGTACCCCTGCCCCACCGAGCCGACGAACACATCCGTGTAGTCGGAATACAGGCCTTCCACGGGGTAGATGGTCTCGTAGTCAAAGCGGAAATTCTCCGCGTACCACGCGGAGTCCGCCGTCTTTTCAAAGCTGACGGTCAAATCGCCGCCCGAGAGCGCTGCCTTGACAAAGCTGTCCTGCGCCGTCTTCTCGACCGTCTCGCGCGCGGAGAGGTCGAGCGCAAGGTCAGCGTCGTAGCTCTCCGCCCCGGCGAACGAGCCGACGGGCACGATCATATGCAGCGCGCCGCCGTCGAGATAGAGCCGCATCTCCGCGTTGATGTTCTCGTCCGAGAGCGTCCACGCGCGGCGCTCGGCGTAGGACGCGATGAAGTCCGCGCCGCCCATGCTGCCGCTGAGCGCATCTCGGTACGTCTCATCAAAGTAGTTTGCCGCGGTGCGGCGCGCCGCCGTGATGAAGTCCTGCGTTGAAAGCTCGCAGCGCGCCAGCAGGTCCTCGCTCATGAGGCGTTTGCCGCCGAAAAAGTCGTAGCTGTACGTCTCCGTCATGCTTGTGTCGCCGTCCATCTCCGCGCGCACCACGAGGCAGAGCAGGCTGTCGTTCCAGTAGCTCGTCCACGTGACGGAAAGGCATGTGAGCGAAACGCGGGATGCCATCATGTTCTTCTGCTCCTGCACGAGCGCGCCGAATTGATCGGCGATCTCGTCGTTCAGCGCGGCGGCGACCGCCGTTTCCGACACGATTCTTGGCACATGGTAGCTGTATGCGAGCGTGTTGTTCTCGGCGTCCGTGTACTCGCCCTCCTCGCTGTAAAGCTCGGAAATGAGCGAATCGTCGTAGCCGGACGGGGTGTCGTCCGGCTCCTTTTCGCCGCAGGCGGCAAGGTTCAGCAGCAAAAGCGCCGTGAGCAGCGCGGTGGTCAGTTTTTTCATAGGCTTCTCTTCTCCGATCTCAAAGGTCTTGTCTTTTCTGCCATTATAGCGGATTTTTGCAAAAGCGCAACGGCTTTTCGCGTGCGGCAGCGCGCGCCGATTGACAGAATTCCGACAAGGTTATAGAATATGTGTACTTTCAAACCTCAGGAGTCTTTATGTACGATTATACACAAGCCAAAATGAACGACGACGCCATTCGCGCCATCAGCTCCATCGGCCTCGCCCACCTGGGCGACGCGGTGTATGAGCTGCTTGTGCGCACATATCTGTGCGTGCACGGCAAGGCGACGGGCAAGGGCCTTCACCGCGCGACGGTCGAGCTCGTCTGCGCGCCGCAGCAGGCGCGCTTTGCCGAAAACCTCTTACCCCTTTTGACGGAGGACGAGGCCTCTGTGTTCCGCCGCGGGCGCAACGCGAATGTCCATTCCATCCCCCACCACGCCGACCGCGCGGACTATCAGAAGGCCACAGGCCTCGAGGCGCTGTTCGGCTGGCTGTATCTGCGCGACGATCACGCGCGCATCAACGAGCTTTTCAACCGGATGATGGAGGACGACAATGCCACTTGACGCGATCTGCCTGCGGGCAGTTTTACACGAGCTGAGACCTCAGCTCATCGGCGCGCGCATCGACAAGGTGCAGCAGCCCGCGCGCGACCAGATCGTTCTGCTGCTGCGCGGCAATCTGCGGCTGCTGCTCAACGCGGGCGCAAACCAACCGCGCATCCAGCTCACGAACATTCTGCGCGACAACCCCGCCCAGCCGCCGATGTTCTGCATGCTGCTGCGCAAGCACTTAGTCGGCGCGCGCGTGCTGTCCATCGAGCAGCCGGATCTTGAGCGCATGGTGATCCTGACGCTCCAGTGCACGGACGAATTCGGCGAGATCAGCCGCAAGCAGCTCGTGCTCGAGTGCATGGGGCGGCGGTCGAACCTCGTCCTGCTCGACGCGCAGGGGCGCATCGTCGAATGTCTGCGCCGCGTAGACGCGGACCTTTCCGCCACGCGCCAACTGCTGCCCGGCCTTTTTTACCATCTACCGACGCCGCTCGACAAGCTGTCGCTTTTATCGCAGGAGGAGGACTCCCTCGCCCTCGCGCAGCGCGGCGGCGACGCGGAGCAGGCTGTCGACAAGTGGGTGCTCGACCATTACACCGGCATTTCGCCGCTGATTGCGCGTGAATTTGCTTTCCGCGCGGGACATGAGACCGACGTGCGCTTCGGCGCGCTGAACGATGCGCAGCGCGGGGCGCTGGTGCAGGAATTTTCCGATACAGCCAACGCTGTAAAGGAAGATAACTATATGCCCGTCATCCTCTACCGCGACGGCAAGCCCGTGGATTTCACCTACCGTTCCATCGCGCAGTACGGCGCGGAAACGCAGGTCGAGACGCGTGAGAGCTTCTCGCAAATGCTCGACGAGTTCTACAACGCGCGTGAGCGGCAGGAGCTCTCCGCCCGCCGCGGCCGCGAGCTGACGCACGCGGTCACGGTCGCGCGCGACCGCATGGCGCGCAAGGCCGAGAACTTAAAGCGCGACTACGCCGCGACGCAGAAGCGCGACGAATTCCGCCTGCGCGGCGACCTCATCACCGCAAACCTGTACCGCATGAAGAGCGGAGAAAAAGTCTTGCATGCGGAAAACTACTATGAGGACGGCTGCCCGGCCATCGACATCCCGCTCGACCCGCTGCTCTCCCCCCAGCAGAACGCCGCGAAAAACTACAAGCAGTACAACAAGCTCAAGACCGCCGAATTCCACCTGCGCGAGCAGATCGAAAAGGCGGAAAACGAACGCGCATACTTGGAGAGCGTTTTGCAGGAGCTTTCGCAGGCGGAGACTGAGCAGGAATTCAACGAAATTCGCCGCGAATTGCAGGAGACGAACTACCTCAAAAAATCCAGCGGCGGCAAAAAGGAGCTCAAGCGCGCCTTCGCCCCGCGCACATTCAAAACGTCGAGCGGGCTCGAGGTCCTCGTCGGCCGCAGCAACGTGCAGAACGACCAGCTGACAAAAAAGGCCGACAAGCGCGACTACTGGTTCCACACCCAGCACATCCACGGCTCGCACGTCATCCTGCGCTGCGCGGGCCTCACGCCGAGCGACGAGGATCTGCGCGAGGCCGCGATGCTCGCATCCTACTTCTCGCAGGCGAAGGAGAGCAGCAGCGTCCCCGTCGACTACTGCCCCGTGAAGTTCGTCAAAAAGCCCGCGGGCGCACGCCCCGGCATGGTGACCTACGACAATTACCGCACACTCTATGTCACGCCCGAAGAAGGGCTTGCCAAAAAGCTCTTTCTCAGGTAAACTATCGAAAAGCGATTCCCCTCTCCCCTGTTAGACGACAAAAGCAAGTTTGATGTTGGAAAGGAGATCCCCATGGACAAAAAGAGAAAAACCGTGCTCATCGCCGTCGCCGCGATGCTGCTCGTCGTGGCTATCTTTTTGCTGCCGCGCCGTTCGCAGCCGCTCGGTGAGCTGATCCCCGCGCCTGAGACCGCCCGCGTCGACGGACTCTTCTACATTTCGACCATTGTTCCCACGCCGGACGGCTACGGCACGTTCGACACCGGCGACTGCCGGGTAGAGGGCTATCCGGACAGCGAGGCCGCCGCGGCTCTGCGCAGCGCTATGTCTGAAATTTCGGTGCAGCGCTATTACCGCCTGCCCACCTCGCTTTTCTCCCGCTTCACGCAGAACTGGAACTACGCCACCATCTGGTGGACCACGAGTGACGGCGAGCGGCATGACCTGTACTTCAACTGGGACGAGGGCTTCATCTACGATGACGCCCAGCCCGCCGTCGCCTACAAGATCGACGGCGACGCGCAGCAGGTGTTCAGCGAGCTCTGCGCCGTCATCAGTGAGTACGGCACGTACACCCGATAAAATTCAGCAATAAAAAAACTCCGTATGAGAAATCCTCATACGGAGTTTTTGCATTCTTACAGCATTTTCTGCGGCATCTGCCACGCATTGTGGTCGGTGTGCAGCAGGTGATGCGACTTTTCGCCAAGCGGCGCGCCGAGGTAGTCCTTGTAGAGCGCCTTGACATCCGGATTCTCGTGTGAGAAGCGCAGAAGCTCACCCTGATCGAGCCGCCAGAGCACGTTGCCGCGATCCTCGGCAAGCTCGGTACCGTCGTGGATGGGCTGGCCGCCGCCGCCCGCGCAGCCGCCAGGACAGGCCATGACCTCGACAAAGTCATACGCTGCGTCGCCGCGCTTGACAGCCTCAATGAGCTTGCGGGCTTTCCCGAGCGAGCTCACGACCGCGATGTGCACGTCGCCCGCGCCGGGGATGTTGAATGTCGCCTCCTTCCACCCGTCCATGCCGCGCACGGCGGTAAAAGCGTCAGGGTCAGGATTCTTGCCCGTGATGAGGAAGTATGCCGAACGTAGCGCCGCGTCCATCACGCCGCCAGTCGCGCCGAAGACGACCGCCGCGCCGGTCGCGGAGCCGAGCGGGCTGTCGAACTCCTCCTCAGGCAGGTACTTGGGTTCAATGTGATTCGCGCGCATCATAATGTTCAGCTCGCGCGTCGTGATGCTCACGTCGACATCGGGGTCGCCCGCGTCGTTCTTCATCGTCGGCAGCGCACATTCGCTCTTTTTCGACACGCACGGCATGATTGAGACGACAAAAAGGCGCTTGGGGTCGATGCCGACCTTTTCGGCAAAGTAGCTCTTCGCCACCGCGCCGAACATCTGCTGGGGCGACTTGGCCGTGGAGAGATTGTCCGTCAGTTCGGGGTACTGAGACTTCACAAAGCGCACCCAGCCCGGGCAGCAGGACGTGAACATCGGCCACTGATACTGATCCTTGTGGGTGAAGCGCTCGATAAACTCGCTGCCTTCCTCCATGATCGTGAGGTCGGCGGCAAAGTCGGTGTCGAACACATAGTTGAAGCCCAGCTCGCGCAGCGCCGCGACCATGCGCTTGGGCGTTGCGAACTCGCTGTCGAGCCCGAACTGCTCGGCCCATGCCGCGCGCACCGCGGGCGCGACCTGCGCCACGGTGACGACGTTCGGATCGTCGATCGCGTCGAAGACAAGGCCCGTGTCGTCGCGCTCGCGCAGCGCCGCCGTCGGGCAGTGGGTGATGCACTGGCCGCAGTACGTGCACTCGGTATCTTGAATGCGGCGGTTGTACGATGCGTCGACGACCGTGCGCGAGCCCGTGCCGAGAAGGTCCCAGATCTTCACGCTCTGCACGTTTTCGCACACCTGGATGCAGCGCAGGCACTGCACGCACTTGTCGTTCTCGCGAATGAGCGGCGTGGAATAGTCCACCGCCTCGTGCCGCAGCTTTTTGGGGAAGTGCGTGCCGCGCATGTTGAAGTCGTTCGCCAGCTGCTGCAAGGTGCAGTTGCCGCTTCGCGTGCAGTTCGTGCACGATGTATCGTGGTGTGAGAGGATGAGGCGCAGGTTCATGCGGCGCGCCTCGCGCGCCTTGGCGCTGTTCGTGAAGACGACCATGCCGTCCGCCACCACATTGTCGCACGCGGGGACAAGGCGCTCCATGCCCTCGACCTCCACGCAGCAGATGCGGCACGCGCCGATCTCGTTGATATCCTTTAAGTAGCACAGCGTCGGGATATTGATATTGACCGAGCGCGCGGCCTCCAAGATCGTGGTATTCTCGGGCACGGTGACGCTCTTGTGGTCGATGGTCAGTGTGACGTTTCTTACCATTTGCCTTTCCTCCCTCCGCGGAAGATGCCGTAGCCGAAGTGGTCGCAGCGCAGGCAGCGCGACGCCTCGGAGTACGCTTCTTCATCGGTGAGGCCGCACTCGATGCACTTGAAGTCGCGCTTGCGCTCGTCGGCCTCGCGCTCGGTGGTGTTGATGCGGCCATGGGGCGGCTTGTTGTTCAGCCGTGCCGTGGGGATCTCGACACCGGGGTCGATCTCGTGGTGGAAGCCGAGGTATTCGTCGATATTCGCCGCGGCGACCTTGCCGGCCGCGATGGCGCGGATGACGGTCGCAGGGCCGGTGACGCAGTCGCCGCCGGCGAAGACGCCGTCCATATTGTCGATCTGGCCGCTGGCCTCGGCGACGAACGCGCCGCGCTTGATGGCGATCTTCGTCTGCTCAAAGCCGTGGGTCTCCACGCCCTGACCGATGGCGACAACGACAACGTCCGCCGCGATGCGCTTTTCGCTGCGCTTGGCCTTTTCGGGCGCGGGGCGGCCCTTTTTATCCATCTCGCCGATGATCTGCGGCTGTGTCCACAGCGCGACGGCGTGACCGTTCGCATCGGTCTCGATGCGGACAGGGGCCTGCAGCGTCACGAGCTCCACGCCCTCGGCCACGGCGCCCTCGACCTCCTCGGGAAGCGCCGTCATATCCTCCTGACGGCGGCGGTAGACGCAGCTCACCTTGCGCGCGCCGAGACGAACCGCGCTGCGGCAGACATCCATCGCGACGTTGCCGCCGCCGATGACGACGATGTCCTTGTTGCGGAAGTCCGGCATGTGATCGTCGCCGATCTCGCGCAGCATCTCGACCGCGGAGATGACGCCCTCAGCGTCCTCGCCCTCGATGCCGGTCTTTTTATCCGTGTGCGCGCCGAGCGCGATGTAGAGCGCGTCGTTCTGCTGGCGCAGCTCGTCGAACGTCACATCGTCGCCGACATTGACGTTGACATGCACATCGATGCCAAGCGCCAGCATCGACGCAATCTCCGCGTCGAGCACTTCGCGCGGCAGGCGGTAGTTGGGGATGCCGTAGCGCAGCATGCCACCGAGCCTCGCGCGCTTTTCATACACGGTGACCTTGTGGCCCATCAAAGCTAAGTAATACGCTGCGGAAAGGCCGCTTGGGCCGCCGCCGATGACGGCGACCTTCTTGCCCGTGGGCTCGGCGCAGTCGGGCTGCGGCACGTAGCCCGCGTTATCCACCGCGTAGCGCTTGAGGCCGCGGATGTTGACCGCGTCATCGATCATATTTCTGCGGCAGCGCGCCTCGCACGGATGCTCGCAGATGTACGCGCAGGCCGAGGGGAATGGGTTATCCTTGCGGATCAGGCGCACGGCGTCGGCGTAGCGGCCGTACTTGATGAGCACGAGATAGCCCGGGATATCCACGCCCGCAGGGCACAGCGCCACACAGGGAACGGGCTCGCGCATGCCGCCAAGGCAGCGGTGGCGCAGGATGTGCTCTTCATAGTCGTCGCGGAAGCCCTGCACGCCGTCAAGCACCAGGCGCGCCGCATCGCGGCCAATGGCGCAGTCGGCGCTGTTGACGATCACGCGCGCCACGCGCTCGATGATCGAGATGGTCTCCATCGTGGCTTCGCCCTCGAGCACCTGCTCCATCAGCGCGGAAAGCTGCCCCAAGCCGATACGGCAGGGAACGCACTTGCCGCAGGTCTGCGCGTGGCAAAGGTCCAGAAAGCTCTTGGCAAGGTCCACCGGGCACAGTCCCGGAGGGCTTGCGGCGATACGCCGCTCCACATCGCGGTACAGCCCGTCGATGACGGTCTGGGCATGGGAGGGCGTCATAATATCGAGTCTTGACACTGCTGTTTTCTCCTTTCACTGCTTGCCATCAGTGTAGTATCGGCCGGCAGGACAAATGCACGTATCCCGCCGCCTGATGTCAGCATCCATAAATAGATGTTATCTATAATAAACGTTAGTCATTCCATTTTCAATAGTCAATGCGGATTTTTTGTCATATTTTTCCATTTCACTCCATTTGGCTAACAAAGAAAAGCGAGGGCCGCAGCCCTCGCCTGTTTTTCCCTTTTATTTGCCGCGGATCTCGTCGAAGGTATCGGTGACGGCCTGCTCCGGCGCGGGCGTCGCGAGCGATACGATCACGATCGCAATGCACGCCGCAAGGAACGCGGGGAGCAGCTCGTAGATGGCCCACGCGCCGCCCATCGGCGCGATGAGATACTTCCAGATGAAGACCACCGCGCCGCCAGTGATCATGCCCGCGAGCGCACCCTGTTTGTTCGCGCGCTTCCAGAAGAGCGAGAAGAGCATCACGGGGCCGAACGCCGCGCCAAAGCCCGCCCACGCAAACGAAACCACGCGGAACACGGAGCTGTTGGGATCCCACGCAAGCACCATGCCGATAAGAGCGATGCCGATGACCGTGGCGCGCGCGGCGAGCATCGTCGTGCGCTGGTTCATCTTCATGCCGAACGAGTGCTGCATGAGATCCTGCGACACGCTGGACGCTGCGGCCAAGAGCTGCGAGTCCGCGGTCGACATCGTTGCGGCCAGAATGCCCGAGAGGATGATGCCCGCCATGACGGCGAGCAGCACACCGTGGCGGCTCATCAGATCTGCAAGCTTGATGATAATGGTCTCAGACTCCGCGCTCGTCGTCAGGAAAGGTACCTTGCCCGCGGCGGACACGCTGTAGCCGATGACGCCGATGCACACGGCGATGAACATTGAGATCACAACCCAGATCGTCGCGATGCGGCGGGACTGGTTGAGCTCCTTTTCCTCGCGGATGGCCATAAAGCGCAGCAGGATGTGCGGCATGCCAAAGTAGCCGAGGCCCCATGCGAGCGTGGAGACGATGCTCAGAGCGCTGTACGTCGAGGCCGTGCCGGTCGCGGCGTCGTAGCCCTGCGTCATGTTGAGATAGCCCGGCAGCGCGCTGGCGTTGTCGATGACCGTGTCCAGTCCGCCCGCCTGCTGCACGCCGAAGCACACAATGACGATGAGCGCGATCGTCATGAAGATAGACTGAATCAGGTCGGTGAACGAAACGGCCATGAAGCCGCCCATCACCGTGTACAGCACGACCACGATGCCGCCGACGATCATCGCCGTGTGGTACTCCACACCAAAAAGGCTGTTGAAGAGCGTGCCGATGGCCTTGAAGCCGGACGCCGTGTACGGGATAAAGAAAATGAGGATGACGACCGCCGCGATGCAGGAGAGCAGATGCTTTTTATCGCCGTAGCGGCGAGCGAAAAAGTCAGGGATCGTGATGGCGCCGAGCTTCGCTGAATACCGGCGCAGGCGGCGCGCGACGATCAGCCAGTTGAGATACGTGCCGATGGCCAGACCGATGGCCGTCCACGTCACCTCCGGCAGTCCGCAGAGGTAGGCAAGGCCAGGCAGACCCATCAAAAGATAGCTGCTCATGTCGCTCGCCTCAGCGCTCATGGCCGTGACGACAGGGCCCATCTTGCGCCCGCCGAGGTAGAAGTCGTCCGAGCTGCTGCCGCTGCCCTTTTTGCCAAAATACACGCCGACGAACACCATCGCGGCGAGATAGAGAACGATGGTCACTACAATAATGATCTGTGCGCTTGTCATGTGATTTTCTCCTTCAGCTTTCGTTAAGACGAGCACAATATAGCACAAAAGAAAGTAGACGTAAATACAGAACGCCGTACAGAATAATTCCTGTACGGCACTGCAAAATTCTGAATTTTTGATTAATTTTACTGCATTTTCTGCAAGACGATTTAGTAGACTGTTTTTGAAACGAATTTTATTTTTTTCGAAAGCCATCTAAAAACAGCGGCATCATCTGCTGCGCATACTGGACGAGCGAATATTCCCCGCCCGAAAGGCACCAGTCATACATCAGCCCGCGCTCGAACATCGCGTAGGCCTTAACGATCTCGCTCACGGTACGCGTGTCGGTCAGCTCCTCGCGCTCCTGCCCCTGAGAGACGATTTGGCGCAAAAGACGATAGTACGTGCGTTTGCGGTCGAGCAGGTGCTTTTCTCCCTTGGTCACGAGCTGGGAGGAAAAAAGCCGCGCCAAAAGCTCGATGGAGACCGTGTTTTCGATCGTCGTGAACAGCTCCTGATTGAGCCAGCATAAGAGCTCGATGCAGTCCATCTCATCGTGGGGCTGCTGCATCAGCTCCTCATACCGCTCGTCAAACAGCACTGAGAGGGACGAGAGCAGCGCGTCCTTGCCGTCAAAATAGTGGTAGAACGAGCCCTTCGACGTCTCCGACTCGAAGATGATCTCCTCCACCGTCGTCTCCTCATAGCCCTGCTCGTAAAAGAGCTTCCACGCCGCCGAGACGATGCGCGCCTTGGTGTTGCGGCTCGATTTTCTTGCCATGTGCTCCCCTCCCCTGTTTTGTTTATTGTATCACAGCACATCTCCCGCTGCCAAGCGTTTTGCGCTCACCCAAGGTTTTTCCGCAGGAATGTGCGAGCATTTTCAAAGAAAATGCCGTCCGCGTCCGCCTGCGATACGCCGCGCGAAAGCAGATACTCGTAAAAATCCGCCGCCTTCTCCGGCGAATCAAGGCACGGCGGCAGCGCCGCGCCGTCGAAGTCCGAGCCGAGGGCGAGGTTTTTGCGCGCACTGAGGTCGAAAAAGTGCGCCACATGGCGATAGACGTCGTCTAAGCTCCTGACCGCTCCCCCGTCGCGCAGGAATGGCCCGTAGTAGTTGAGGCCGATCAGGCAGCCGCGGCGCACCATCTCCTTGATCTGCACGTCCGTCAGGTTGCGCCTGTGCGCGCAGACCGCGCGTGCGTTGGAGTGCGTGGCGAGAAACGGCCTTTCCGCCGTCTCGAACACGTCCGCGAGCCCCGCGTCGTTCAGGTGCGAGACGTCGATCAAAATGCCGCAGCGCTCCATTTCGCGCACGGCGGCGCGGCCCAAGTCCGTCAGGCCGCGGTCCGTCACATTGCCCGAGCCGAGCTCGTTTTCCCCATTCCACGTCAGCGTCACGGCGCAGACGCCCTGACGCTTCGTCTTCCCGATGCGCGACAGGTCGCCAGCAAACGCGCTGCCGTTTTCCACGCTCAGAAAGGCCGCGGTCTTCCCCGCCGCCCACGCGCGCTCCATATCGGCAACATTGCGGCAGGGCGACACGCGATCCGTGAATTTTTGCATCTGGCGATTGAAATTCGCGCAGGCGTTGTCAAAAAAGCGGACAGCCTTCTCCCCGCGCAGCTCATCGGGCACGAACACGGCGAAAAACTGCGCCCAGCGGACATCATTCGGAATACTTGTGAGCGACAGCGTGCGCGCGGGATCGTCGAGCGTGTCGATGATGTTCGATCCTGCGTACATGCAGTCGGTCAACGTGTCGCAGTGGAGGTCGATGAGGGCGTAAGGGCGCATGCGGGCACTTCCTTTTCAAAAAAGATCACGCTGCATTATACGCTCTTCCCGCCCGTTTCTCAACCGGCAAAGTTTAAGGAATTCTGAGGATTCTTAGCGTGCTCTTTACAAAGGCGCGGCAACACTGATATACTGGGCATCGAAAGGGGCGAAACGCCATGGACAATATTTCCCAGATCATCTCCCGCTCGATCGGCGGCTACAGCATCGGCAGCATCCTTTCCGCGCTGCTGACATTCCTCATCTGCCTGATCGTCGTGCGGCTCGTGCTCAAGCTCTGTTCGCGGCTGCTCTCGCGCGCGAACCGCCTGAACGAGCGGCTGCAAAAGGTCATCCTCACGAGCCTCAAAACGCTTCTGTATCTGCTTACCATCATCATCACAGCCGAGGCGCTCGGCATCAACACCTCGTCGCTCACCGCCATCATGTCGGTGCTGACGTTGGGCGTCACGCTGGCCGCCGAGGACATTCTCGGCAACGTCGCCGGCGGGCTCGTCATTCTCTTCTCGCATCCGTTCTCGCTCGGCGACGAGATCGAAGTCGGCGGCACGACCGGCACGGTGCGTGAAATTTCACTGACGCACACGAAGATCGAAACGCCGGATGGACAGATCGTGCTCCAGCCCAACCGCGAAATGTCCAGCTCGAAGATCATCAACTTCACCGTCCTGGGCCGCCGCCGCATCGTCTACAAGGTCACAGCATCCTACGACGCGCCGACGGACGAGGTGAAGCAGGCCTGCATGGACGCCGTTCTCGCCTTCCCCGCCGTGCTGAAAGAACCCACGCCGACGGTGTATCTCTCGAATTACGGTGCCAGCTCCATCGAATACACCATCCGCTGCTGGACGGCGGCAGACGCCTACTGGGACACTTATTTTAAGATGTACGAGCGCCTGCGCGACACCTTTGCAAAGCACAACGTGGAGATGTCTTACGATCATCTGAACATCCACGTCGTACCGGAGAAACAGAATGAAAATTAAAGTCGTCGACCGGACCTACGAGCAGGTTCTTGCCCAGCCGCCGCAGGTGCACAAAAAGCCGAAAAAGCCGTCGCTCCTGTTCCGGACGGTCCTGCGCGCAGCCTCCGCGCCCGACCTTCTGGCGACGCATTTCCACTGCGAGAAGACCGGCATGGAGCAGATCAAAAGCGATGAGCCCTGCCTTGCCCTGATGAACCACTCGTGCTTTCTCGACCTCAAAATCGCGGAGGCGGTGCTGTACCCGCGCCCGTTCAACATCGTCTGCACGTCGGACGGCTTTGTCGGCAAGGAGTGGCTGATGCGCAGCGTCGGCTGCATCCCCACGCGCAAGTTCTGTTCGGACGCGGCGCTCGTGCGCGACATGCTCTACTGCGTGCGGACGCTCAAAACGTCGGTGCTGCTCTATCCCGAGGCAAGCTACAGCTTTGACGGCACGGCCACACCGCTGCCGGAGAGCATCGGCAAGTGCGTCAAGGCGCTAAATGTGCCGGTCGTGATGATCCGCACCTACGGCGCGTTCGCGCGTGACCCGCTCTACAACGGGCTGCAAAAGCGGCGCGCGAAGGTCTCAGCGCAGATGCAGTGCCTGCTCTCGTCCAGCGACGTTGCAGAGAGGAACGTCGCCGAGATCAATGAGCGCATCTTTTCCGCCTTCCGCTTCGACAATTTCCGCTGGCAGGAGGAAAACGGCGTCTCCGTCAGCGAGCCGTTCCGCGCCGACGGACTCAACCGCGTGCTCTACAAGTGCCCGCACTGCTTCGCCGAGGGGAAAATGGAGGGCAGGGGCACGTCGCTCATCTGCCGAAGCTGTAACAAGGAATATCGCTTGACAGAGATTGGTACGCTGGAATGTTTGAACGGCGAGGCCGCGTTCACCCACGTGCCGGACTGGTACACCTGGGAGCGGCAGTGCGTGCGCGAGGAGCTGGAAAGCGGCGCATATCAGCTTGATATTCCCGTGCAGATCTGCATGATGGTCAACATGCGCGAGATCTGCCGCGTGGGCGAAGGCCGGCTGCACCACGATGAAAACGGCTTCCACCTGACCGGCTGCGGCGGGAAACTGGACTATTTCCAAAAGCCCGAGGCCTCGTACAGCCTGTACGCCGACTATTTCTGGTACGAGATCGGCGATATGCTCTGCATCGGCGACCACAAAGCGCTGTATTACTGCTTCCCGCAAGACGGCGGGGATGTGGTCGCTAAGACGCGGCTTGCTGCCGAAGAGCTCTATAAATTAAAGCGCGCCGCTAAGGCGCGGGGATAATGCAGCACAAAGTGCTGCCGCCTTGTTCCCCACACCGTGTGGGAACGCGGATAAGGGAGGGGTGTCTCTTTTTTGAAAAGAGACACCCCTCCCTTACACCCTCCCAGAGAAAATTTTTCATTGCAAGCGAGCAGCTCGAAGAGCTGCAATGCTTGCCGATTGCACCTCTTGCGTGCGGCAAAGCCGCATTTACCCCTGCTATACGACTTGGCGTACTCCTATCATCCGCTGCCGCTCTGCCCATCTCGCGCTGGTACAGCCTAATTTCCGTCTACCGGAGCACTCATCAATGCGGCGAGCGAAGCAATGCCGCATTCCGCAGGCAGTCTGCCGCCAATCTAACGTCACTCGCGCCTCACGATAGTAAGGCGCGGTTGCAAATCGGTCACGAATTGCAGGGATTCATGGCGAAGCCATGTACACCGCACCTACATTGCGCAGCGCGTGCAGTTCTTCAAGATTGAAACTGCCAATGTGTGGGGTCGAGGGGGAAGGCCCCTCGTCCTTTCTCTCGGGGGTTTAAGGGGGATACTCTCTTTCGAGAAAGAGAGTATCCCCCTTTAGCGCACTCCCGCACGGTGCGGGAATCCCCCGACGGCCTCAGGCCGTCATAATTTTCAAGCGCTTTGCGCATCAAAGCCTTTCAAAGATTTCTTCTCCTCGCGGAGAAACACGATCACGCTCAGAAGGAACGGGAAGAAATACGTCGCCACGCGATAAAGTACCAGCGCCGACGAGGCGATTGCCGTGTCCGCCCACGGGACGAAGAGCAGCAAAAATGCAAACTCCATCGGGCCCACGCCTGCGACGTTTGGCAGCGCGCTTGTGATGAGCAGCATCAGCGAGGCGAGCATCTGCGCCTGCGCGAAGTTAAGCGCCGTGCAGCCCACGAGCCGCAGCGCGGCATAGGGGATGGAATAGAGCACGAAGAGCTTCACAAGGCTCACGGCGATACCTTTGACGCGGATTGACGGAACGAGCAGCACCTTTTCCGCCTCGCGGTTGAGCTCGGTGAGACTATTCGCCCACTTTTCGCGGCGTTCGTCCCACTTCGGCGTGTGCGGGAGCTTGCCGAGCAGCATCAGCACTAACTTCAGCACCTTATCCCAGGTGTAGAGCAGCGTGAGCGCGATCACGATGAGCGCGCCGGTGACATAGCCGATCAGAAGATAGCGGGCAAGGCCGCTGGCGCTCTCACGCAGCCAGTCGCCGCCGAGCAGCAGCGCGACCGTCGCGTAGATCAGCACGGATATCTTGTGCAACACGTATTCGCTCGCCATGATGCCAAGACCGCTGCCCGCGTCCAGACCTCGCCTGTAAAGGTAAAAGCTTTGCATCGGCAGCGTGCCCGCACCCAGCGTCGCGATATTGCCGAACACGCCGAGGAATGTCACGCGCAGCGCGTCAATAAACGTGCAGTCCGGCTTTTTGTGGTGGATGATGACGAGGCACAGCACGGATTCCATCGCCTCGTAGGCAAAGCCGAGTGCGAGCAGGAGCAGCACACCCCAGAACGGCACAGTACTCAGGTCCTTGACGATATCGGGCAGCACGTCGCGGAAAACAAGGATGATGGCAACAAAGATCAGCGCCAGCGTGAGACCGCTGACGAGATAGGTTCTGCTCCGTTTGCTTTTCAATGCTGTTCCTCCCCGCCTTCGCAGATGATGTTATGATAAAATTTCCTTTTGCAGCACCTCGGCGATGTCGGTCCACTCCCACGGAAGACCCACGGCATTTTCGCCGAAGTGTCCGCCGCAGGAGACGCGGCGGTAGATCGGGCGGCGCAGTTCAAAGCGTGACGTGATGCTGCCTGGGCGCATGTCGATATGCTCCATAAGCCAGCTCGCGATCTTTTCGTCGCTCACGCGCCCCGTGCCAAACGTGTCGACCATCACGCTCACGGGGTCGGCGAGGCCGATGGCATAGGCAAGCTCAATCTCGCAGCGGTCGGCCAGCTCCGCGGCCACAATGTTCTTGGCGAGATAGCGCGCCATGTAAGCGCCCGTGCGGTCGACCTTGCTCGGGTCCTTGCCCGAGAACGCCCCGCCGCCGTGGCGCGCCATGCCGCCATAGGTGTCGGCGATGATCTTGCGGCCGGTAAGACCGCTGTCGCCCGCGGGCCCGCCAACGACAAATCGTCCCGTCGGGTTGATGAAATACTCTGTGTGCTCGTCGAGCAGTTCTGGCGGCAGCACAGGGAAAATGACCTGTTCTAAGATCGCATCGCGCAGCGCGTCGATGCCGACCTCCGCGCTGTGCTGCGCGGAGACGACGACGGCGGAAATGCGTTTGGGCTTGCCGTCCTCGTATTCGACGCTGACCTGCGCCTTGCCGTCCGGCAGAAGATAGGGCAGCAGCTTTTCGCGCCGCACCTGCTCGAGCTTTCTCGTCAGGCGGTTCGCAAGCGTGATTGGCAGCGGCATCAGCGCGTCGGTCTCGCAGCAGGCGTAGCCGAACATCATGCCCTGATCGCCCGCACCGGCTTCCTCCGGCGCGGCGCGGTCAACCCCGTGCGCGATGTCCGGCGACTGGGTGTGGATGCTGACGCGGATGCGCACATTTTCGGCGTCAAAGCCGACGACGGGCACGGTATAGCCGATCTCGGCGATGACCTTGCGCGCGATGGCTTCATAGTCCGGCACATAGGACGAGGAGATCTCGCCCATCAGGTGGACTTCGCCGGTGCAGGCCGTCACCTCGCAGGCGACGTGTGCGTCGGGATCGTTGGCAAGGATATCATCGAGCACCGCGTCGGCGATCTGGTCGCAAACTTTATCGGGATGTCCGCACGTGACGGACTCAGAGGTGAAATAGGTTTTCATCGCTTTCGCTTCCTTTCTGCTCGTTCGCATGGGGAAAGAGCGCTGTCTCAGTTTTTGACAGTCTGATGATAGCGGGAATATGAAAGCGGGAAAAGTGGCAAAGTCCGCAAGGCGCACAAAGTTTTCACACTCCCGCGAGGCTGACCAAGTTTCCGACAGGAAGCGGCGAGTATAGTGTAAAGATTTCGTTAAATGTTCACGATTTTGTCACTTGCAAGTTTTTCCCATATCGGATATAATGAATGAAAGCGAATCGAGAAAGGGAGGAACCTACCCATGGCTCTGCGCACCAAAAACGCCATCCGCCGTAGCTTCATCGAGCTTCTGGCAGAGCGTCCCTTCGACAAGATCTCTGTCCGCGACATCGCAGAGAGAAGCGAGGTCACGCGGAACACCTTTTATTATTACTACACTGACATCTACGCGCTGGCCGAGGATGTGTTCGAGTCGGAGATTGAAAAGCTCTCCGAGCGCGTGGAGGGCTATGAATCGTGGCAGAAGGCATTTTTGACCGCCACATCCTTCGCCGCGGAGAACAAGCGCATGATCCTGCACCTGCACAACTCCGCCCACAGCGATATTCTGGCAAGATATTATCATAAAACGATCCTGACGACAATGCTTTCTTACGTCCGCAAGGAGGCTGAGGGCCTGAACGTCAGCGAAAGCCAGATCATGGCGCTCGCGCGCTTCTACACGGCAGCGCTCGCAGGGCTCACGCTTGAATGGATCGGCAGCGGCATGAAGGGCGAGCCGGATTCGTTCATCGATGATCTCGGCGGAATGCTCGACGGCAACATCCGCCACTCTCTCGAGCGCGGATGTGCGCATGCGGCACAGTAAATAATATGCATTAAAAAAATGGGGAAGCGGCGGGATGGTTTGACCATTCCGCTGTTTTCGTCCACGTCGGGTGAACAAGCTTAACACATCCTTTACCCTTTTTCCCTGTTCATCGCGGCGAATCTCTGCTATGATATTTTTGGAAGTATTGAATTGATAAAGGAGTGAGGTTTTGTATCAGAAACAGATCTTAATGGAAAAGCTGAAAGAAGCCACCGCCTCCGTCCTGCCCATCAGCCTGATCGTTATGGCGATCAGCTTTGTGCTCGTGCCGGTGGACGCGGGACTGATGCTTTCGTTCGTGATCGCCACAGCCATGCTGATCCTCGGTATGGGGCTCTTCACGCTGGGCGCGGACATGTCGATGAGCCGCATCGGCAACTACATGGGCTCCAAGCTGACGAAATCGCGCAAGCTGCCGCTCATCCTGACCGTGAGCTTCGCCCTCGGCGTTGCCATCACAGTGGCGGAGCCCGATTTGCAGGTGCTCGCAGGCAACGTGCCGGAGATTGACACGACGGTGCTGATTCTGACCGTTTCGGTCGGCGTCGGCTTCTTCCTGATGCTGTGCATGGTGCGCATCCTCTTTTCGATCTCGCTGCGCACGATGCTGATCGTATTTTACGCCATCGTCTTTGCCGCGGCGTTTTTGTCGAATGAAAGCATCCTCTCCGTCGCGTTCGACTCCGGCGGCGTGACAACGGGGCCGATGACCGTGCCGTTCATCATGGCGCTCGGCGTCGGCGTTGCGTCCATTCGAAGCGACGAAAACGCCAAGGCGGACAGCTTTGGCCTTGTCGGCCTCTGCTCGATCGGGCCGATCCTTTCGGTGCTGCTGCTCGGTGCGATCTACAAAACGCAGCCCGCGCAGGGCGAAAGCGGCGCCGTCTCCGGCGTCGCCACCACGGTGGAGCTCGGCAAGGACTATCTGCATGCCCTGCCGGAGTATTTATGGGAAGTGACAATGGCGCTGCTGCCGATCGTTGTCTTCTTCCTGATTTTTCAGGTCATTTCGCTCAAGCTCCGCAAGCTGCCTTTCATGCGCATTGTGATTGGTATCCTCTATACATACTTAGGTCTCGTGCTGTTCCTCACGGGCGTGAACGTCGGCTTTTCGCCGCTGGGCTACGCGCTCGGTGCCGCGCTGGCTGATGGGTGGAAGGTCTATCTCCTTGCCCCCCTTGCAATGCTCATGGGCTGGTTCATCATCAACGCCGAGCCCGCCGTTCACACGCTCAACAAGCAGGTCGAAGAGCTGAGCGCGGGCGCGATCTCTGCCAAGGCGATGGGCATGAGCTTATCCATCGCGGTCTCCGCCGCGGGCGGGCTTGCGATGCTGCGTGTCATCACAGGCATTTCGATCATGTATTTCCTCGTGCCCGGCTATCTTATCGCGCTGGCTTTGAGCTTTTTCGTGCCGCGCACGTTCACAGCCATCGCGTTCGACTCCGGCGGCGTCGCGTCAGGTCCTTTGACGGCGACATTCATGCTGCCGTTCGCCACAGGCGCGTGCGAAGCGCTCGGCGGCAATGTGATGACGGACGCGTTCGGCCTTGTCGCGCTCGTTGCGATGATGCCGCTCATCACTGTGCAGGTGATGGGAGCCATCTATGTCGTCAAATCCCGTCATGCTTCGCAGGAGCCCCAGCTCCCCGACTTTGGCGACAACGAGATCATCGAACTGTGGGAGGCCTGCTGAAATGGAACTCTATTACATCATTGCCATCACGGATCACGACCGCGGCGAAGCGATGGGCTCGCTCTACCACGCGGCGGGGCTGCACCTCATCTTGAGCATGCCCGCGCGCGGCACAGCCACGAGCGAACACCTCGCCATCTATGGGCTGGACGCGACGGAAAAGTGCGTTATCGCCGCCGTCGGCAGCGCGCAGGAGGCGGATTCGCTTATCCGTTCCGCCAAGCGCAAGCTCTTTATCGACATTCCGGGCAACGGCGTCATGCTGACCGTGCCGCTCAAGAGCGTGGCCGGCGGCAAGACACTGTCCTATCTCACCGACGATCTCAAAGCAGGAGGAGCGCCGAACATGAACTTTGAACATGAACTCATCACCGTTATCCTGAACGAAGGCTATTCCGACTTTGTCATGGACGCGGCGCGCGCCGCGGGCGCGGGCGGCGGCACGGTGCTGCACGCCAAGGGCACGGGCGGCACGCGCGGAGAAAAATTCTTCAGCGTCAGCCTTGCTGACGAAAAGGATATGATCTACATCATCGCCCACAAGGACGAAAAGGCCGCCATCATGCGCTCGATCAACGAGCAAGCCGGTCCCGGCACCAAAGCGGGCGCGATCTGCTTCTCGCTGCCGATCTCGTCCGTCGCAGGCCTTCGCGCAAGAGAGGAAAACTAAGCGTCCCCGTAATACAACAAAGCGCCGCTGCTCACGCAGCGGCGCTTCCCTTTTCAATCTTCAGGCTTCCGACTTTTCCCCACGGGCGAAGCTCACGATGTCGCCCACGCCGTTTAGGACCATGCTCGGGCGATAGGCGTAGGTCTTGATGGTCTCGCGCGTCGAAACGCCCGAGAGCACCAGCACCGTCGACATACCGCTCTCCATGCCGGAGATCACGTCGGTGTCCATCCGGTCACCGACCATAACGGCCTCGGCCGAGTGGCAGTGCAGCATCTTGAGGCCCGTGCGCATCATCAGCGGGTTCGGCTTGCCGCAGAAGTACGCCTGCGTGCCGGTCGCCATCTCGATGGGCGCGACGAGCGCGCGGCAGGCGGGCACGATGCCGTTTTCGATGGGGCCGGAAACGTCGGAATTCGCGCCGATGAGCTTTGCGCCCTTCCAGACGAGATTCGTCGCCTTCGTCAGCGTGTCGAGCGAATAGGAGCGTCCCTCGCCCACGACGACATAGTCGGGGTTCACATCGTTCATCGTGATGCCTGCGTCGTAGAGCGCGTTCAAAAGGCCTGCCTCGCCGATGGCAAAGACCGAGCAGCCGGGCGCCTGATCGCGCAGGAACGCCGCCGTCGCGAGCGCGCTCGTATAAAAGTGCTCCTCCGTCACGTCGAGGCCCATGCGCGCAAGCTTCTGGCTCAGCTCGCGCGGCGTGTAGCCGCTGTTGTTTGTCAGAAACAAGTATTCCTTGTTTTCATCGTGCAGCCACTGGATGAACTCGGCCACGTCCGGCAGCACGCGGTTTCCATGGTAGATGACGCCGTCCATATCGCAGATGAAACCCTTCTTTTCGTTAAAATCGATCATATTGTAAGTATCCATGTTGTATCACTTCTCCTCTCTTCTCTCCAAATTTCATCAAATACAGTATAGCAGAGGGATTTGTCAAAAACCAGCAAAGAAATGTAAAATCTGCGTGAAATGCAAAAGGAAAAGAGACAGCCGAGGCTGCCTCTTTTTTCTCTTTATACTTCGCCGCTTAAAAGGCGCGCGACGGTGCGGCGGTAAACCTCGCCGCAGTTTTTCACCTGCCATGCATAGCCGTACTCGTTGTCACCGTGCATGTTGCCGCCCGAGGGGCCGAACGTCACGACCGGAATGCCGAGCGAAACGGCTAAAATATTCGAATCGCAGACCGAGGCGTCGTACGCGCACGGAAGGTCCTTGCCCGTGACGGAGTAAAACTCCTCCTGCAAAATTTTGACGAGCGGATGATCCTCCTCCACCGCGAACGACTGCATGTAGGGCGATTTTCTCGGCTTGAGGCGCACGTCGACCTTGCCGGAAAGGCCGAGCTGCTCCGCCGCCTCCATGATCTGCGCAATGCAGATCTCGTCCGTCTCGCCCGGAACGACGTAGCGGTCAACGAAGAGGTAGCACTTCTCCGGCACAACGAGCGTGCCGGGATTGCCGCCCTCCATATAGCGCACGCACCACGTGCCGTGCTTGAGGTGCGGGTGCTGGAGCGTCGGCAGCGCCTCGATGGCCGCGGCCAGCCGTCCGCCGGAAATGAGAGCGTTTTCACCGACCTCGGGATAGTGGCTGGCGTGCGCGGTCTGTCCGTGGACGGTCACCTCAAAGCTGTAGCGGCCGCGGAAGCCGACAGCCACATCGTCGTAGCGGCACTCGCCCATGATGGCGTAGTCGGCGTGGATGACGTCCTCCGCCACAAGCTGATAGGTGCCCTTGCTCAGGCCCTCCTCGTCGGCGACAAAGCAGGCTAAAATCTTACCGTTGATTTCGTCGAGATGGGCGGCGTAATAGGTCAGCGTCTCCAGGATCGCGGCGAGGCCGCCCTTCATGTCCATCGCGCCGCGGCCATAGACCTTGCCGTCGATCTCCGTAGGGGTAAACGGGTCGGTCTTCCAGCGGTCAGATACCCCGACCGTATCGATGTGTCCGATGAGCAGCACGGTCTTGCCGGGCCGGCCGCTGTCGAGCACCGACCAGACCGACGGGCGCTCGCGCGCGGTATCCTCTTCAAAATAGCTGTAGTGCGGGTCCATGCCAAGCTCACGCAGGACATTCGCCACGTAATCCGCCATCTGTGCCTCGTGTCCGTTGACCGAACGGATGGAGATCATATCGTACCAGCGCTGTAAAATCCGTTCCATACCTTAGTTCTCCTTCGCCTTGGCCGTGCCGATGCCGGTCACGGCGTAAATGACAGAAAATACGATCGACAGCCACAGCATCGGCGCAAACGGCGCGAACGCCAAATTGGAAACGCCGAGCGTTGTGGCGGTGTAAGAGCCCGTGGTCGACCACGACACCATGGGGGCAAGGCCCGTGCCGGTGTCGAGCATCGTGCGCATCAGATTCTTGCGGTCGAGATGATATTCCGGATACAGGTCCTTCACCATACCGCCGACGACAGGATAGGACACATAATAAGCGCCCGTGATGGTGAAGAACACCGCGTGCAGGATCAGCACACCGAGCGACATCGAACGAGAGGTCTTCGCGATACGCTCCACAAAGGCGAGCAACACGTCCACAACGCCCGCTGTGCGGAGCGGTGCACCGAAAATGCCCGCCGCGATCAGAAGACCGATGGTCGAGAGCATCGAGGTAAAGCCGCCGCGGTTGAGCATCGAATTCACGACGTCCGAGCCGGTATCGGCGGAAAAACCGGAGTACATGACCGCCAGAATGTCGTGCAGGTTGATGCCCTGACAGAGCATCGCCATCACCGCGCCCGCAGCGATGCCGGCGATAAAAGTCGGGATCGTCGGCTTTTTCATCAAAATCAGCACGACCACGACCAGCACGGGCAGAAGCAGCACGGGGCTGAGCCAGAACTCGGCGGAAACGGTGGAAAGGATATCCTCATACACTTCCCCGCCGACGCTGCCGCCGGAATAGCGCAGGCCGTAAACAAAGTAGAAAACGAGCGAAATGAGATACGCAGGCCCCGTGGAAATGAGCGCGTGGCGAATGCCGTCCATCAGCGGCACCTCGCACACCGTGGCGGTGATGACGGGCGAGTCAGACAGCGGCGAGACCTTGTCGCCGAAGAACGCGCCGGTGCAGACCGCGCCCGCGGCCGCGGGCAGCGGCACACCGAGACCCTGTGCAACGCCCATGCAGGCGACGCCGACCGTCGCGAGCGTGCCCCACGACGTGCCCGCCATGGTCGACATCAGCGTGCAGAGGATGCAGACGACTGGCAGGAATAAGCCCGGCGTCAGCACCTTCATGCCGTAGTAGATCATGACCGGCACCGTGCCGCTCGCCATCCACGTGCCGACGAGCACGCCAACCGCCAGCAGGATCAAAATGGCCACGATCATCGACGAGACCGTCTCCTTGATGCCCTGCTGGAGCTCTGCATACGGGATGCCGAAGCACCACGCCATCAGACACATGATGACGCCGTCGAGCGCCAGCACGATGCGGTTGTTGAGCTTCATCACAAGAAGCCCCACGATGATGACGGCGATGCCGACGAGCAGCATCAGCCCTGCCTGCCAGGGCTTAACGATTCTTTTTTCTTCCATGATTGTTGTCCTTTCTCGTTTTGGCTGGATCAAATTGAAAAAGGATAACAAAAAAGCGGCTCTCTCCCGCTTGGGAGAGAGCCGCTTTTTATTCACTTGTTGACGCAGGTATCAGCAAAGCTGAAGCCGTTTTTCATTTGCTCGCTGGCAGTACGCAGGACCTTGTTGAGGATCTGCGTGCTCTCCTCTTTCGCCATCGCGCAGAGCTCGTCGTTCGCCTGCGCGGCGAGCGTAAAGTCGCCGCTCCCGCGCATCAGCCTGTCGTATTTGAGAACGATCTGGCGGCCGCGGATATTCACCGCGTTCTGATAGCCCCAGACATTCTGGATGCACGAGCCGTAGCACTTGTCGGCCAGCGCGCCGACAAAGCGGCTGACCCAGTAAAGATTGTCGGTCTCGGCGTCGAGCGTCACATTGCTCAAATAGTCCGGCATCTGCGGGACATTTGTGTACACCGGCAGCCACGCGGAAAATGTCGTGGAGCCGAAGCACACCCACTCGATACCCTTAATGGCATCGGGGACGTCGCTTCTAATTTGACAGATCGTCGTCACGCCCGTGCGGTTGATGCCGATAGGACGGTAAATGCCGCCTTTTTCCGCATGGCCCGCATAGGGATCGTAGGGTGTACCCTGATAGTGGGACGAGAGCAGGTATTGGATATCCTCCGCGGCAACCTTGCGCTCGGGAACGTAGGACCACGGAATGTCATCGCTTTCGGGCGTGAAGTCCGCGTTTTCGCCGTCCCAGCGGTAGGTGTGCGGTGCAAGGCAGCGGCCCATGAACCACGCGCGCGGCGTGTTGTAGATGTGGTCCATGTCGCGGTACGAGCCGAAGATATCCCGCGGGTTGAACTTGCCATCCTGATTCAGATCCAGATGGTTTTCCGAGATGAATTCTCTGAGGTCTGCCGAGCAGAGATGCGATTCCCGGGCACCGAAGGCGTCCTCAAGGTCGAACGAGTCCATACCGAACTGGTTCGGGTTGATGATGACGCGATCCTCGGGAATTTTCTTCGCGATCCAGTGGTGCCCGCCGATGGTCTCGAGCCACCAGACCTCGTTTTCGTCGTTGAAGGCGATGCCGTTCGACTCATATGTGCCGTATTGCTCCAGAAGCGCACCGAGGCGCAGCACACCCTCGCGCGCGGAATGGATGTAGGGCAGGACGAGGACAACGATATCCTCCTCGCCGATGCCGCCGCAGCGCTCCTCTTCCCCATCCTTCGCCTCGCGCAGCTCGACCATCGGGTCGGCCGCGAGCACGCGCGGGTTCGAGGTCGTGGTTTCCGTCGCCGTCATGCCGACGTTCGCGGCGTTGATGCCGGTCGCGGCCCAAATGCCGTGCTTCGGGTCCACACTCGGGCAGGACGTGTAGCGCATGGGGTTCTCCGGCAGTGTGATCTCCACGTGGGACTCTACGCTTTTATAAATCTTCGGCTGCTGGTCGGGCTCGACCACGATCAGCTTTTTCTCATCAAAATGACCGTCGTCCGTGCGGGCGATCATCGTCGAGCGGTCATTCGTCGCCAGCTTACCGGCCAGTACAGTGGTGCAGGGCATAATTACATCTCCGTTTCCTGTCGATTTCACCGCAGCGCCGCTTTTTCGCAGCGCCGCCAAATTTTATCTGCATCCATTATATTCACGGAATCGTCCTCTGTAAAGGCAAAATCCCCTTGCAGGTGCATCTCCCCTACTGCTCTGCCGCGAAAAAATGTGGACAGGCCCGCTAAAAAGCGGACCTGTCCAAAAGGTTGGTAAAGAGAGGTCGTACCTATCAAGTTTGGATCGATCACACCATGATGGGCTCGTCCCAGAGCTTGAGCTTCTGGCCGATGCCGTTTCCCTTGGCATACTGGTAGACGCGCGCGGCGATCGCCACGTCGTAAAGGCCGAGGCCGACGTTGCAGGTGTAGGTGAGCTGGTCGTCGTTGTCGCGGCCGGACTTCCGCCCCGTCACCAGGTCGGAGACGCTCGCGTCGATGCGGGAATCGTCGATCTTGCCGTCGCGGAACATGTAGGCCATCGTGTCCCCCACGCGGTGCTTGTCGGTCTCCCAATCGTCGATGACGACCTTGTCCGCGCGCAGGATCAGCTCCTCGTCGACCTCGTTGTCGCCAAGGTGAGCAACGTAAACGCCCTTTTTGATCTCCGCGCCGTGGATGATTGGCTCGGTCGCGGTCGTCGCGGTCACAAGGATGTCGCCGCTTTCGATCGTGGCGAGGCGGTCGCTCGCCGCCTGCACGTCCATGTTCAGCTTTTGGATCGCTGTGACCTCGCGGATCATATAGACCTTTTCCGCATGTTCCTCATTCAATCTGACCTCGGAAAGCGAGATCGCAAGCCTCTTTCCATAATAATCGTAGAGTCCGCCGCCGCGTTGAAGACGAGGACATTGTCGCAGGCATCCAGCGTGATGATCCCCTCGTCCACCGTCTGCACGACCGTCTCCATCTCGCGGCGCATGGATTCGTTGTTGTGGTTGAGGTGGTTGATCTCCCGCGTGAGCGCGATCAGATCCTTCACATACTTCGCCGTGACCTGATGCATTTTCTCGTCCGGCAGGCCAAGACGCAGCATGATCTCGACGATCGTGCTGATATCGATAGTGCGGATGCCGACATCGATGATCTTTTCAATGCACCGCGGCAAATAGTGACATTGATCGTCGTATTCGCCAAACGTGATAAGCGGGCGCGCAACACCTTCATCCCTCGCACCGGGATAAAACGGGATATAGCGGAACTGGTTGAGGCCCAACGTTTCAAAAAGGCGTACCGCGTCATAGGCAGAGGACTTAAAGTCATTCAGCACATACACCTCCGAGCCCTCCGGCAGGCCAAAGACCTCGTCCAAGCGCTGCGTGGCGGACATTTGTCACAGCTGCACAGTGCTTTTTATCATCATAAATCAAATTTTTGTAAATGCCTATTGACACAGTAGGAATTAAGCGTTAAAATTCCTATCTGCAAAGTAGGCAATTATGAGCAAGGAGGCATGCCGCATGATGATCTCAACAAAAGGGCGCTACGCTTTGCGGGTCATGCTGGATATGGCCGAGCACGGAGGCAGCGAGTGGCATCGTTTGAGCGACGTCGCGCAGCGCCAGCAGCTCTCCAAAAAATATCTGGAGAGCATCATGGCCGCGCTGAGCCGTGCGAATCTGGTCGAGAGCGCCGTGGGCAAATCGGGCGGCTACCGCCTGACCCGCTCCCCTGAGGATTACCCCGTAGGTGAAATTCTGCGGGCGGTGGAGGGCAACCTGTCGCCGATTGCGTGTCAGGCTGAGGACGGCTCCGGCTGCGGTGCTTCCTGTGACTGCGACGCGCGCCTTTTCTGGCAAGGGCTGGAAGACCAGATCAACAGCTATGTCGACAACCATACGCTGGCGCAATTCATGCGAGTCAATGAAAAAACACCGGCCGTCCTGAACGGCACGGAAAGAAGATAAGGTGGTTCAATATGAGTAAGGCACTTTTAGAGATTCAAAACCTGCACGTGCGGGTCGAGGAAAAGGAAATTCTCCACGGTGTGGATCTGACCGTGGGACAGGATGAGACCCATGTGCTGATGGGCCCCAACGGCACCGGCAAGTCGACGCTGGGCTATGCCATCACCGGCAATCCGACCTACAGCGTAACCGGCGGTTCGATCATTTTTAACGGCGAGGACATCACGGAGCTCCCCGTCAACGAGCGCGCGAAAAAGGGCATTTTCCTGTCCTTCCAGAACCCGCTGGAGGTCCCCGGCGTAACGCTGAGCGCGTTCATCCGCAGCGCGCTCGAGCAGAAGACCGGCGACCGCCTGCGCCTGTGGGACTTCAAGAAAAAGCTCAAAGAGACCATGGCGCTTTTGAACATGGACGAGAGCTACGCCGAACGTGATCTGAACGTGGGCTTCTCCGGCGGCGAGAAGAAGAAAGCCGAAATTTTGCAGATGCTCATGCTTGAACCCAAGCTCGCGATCCTCGATGAGACCGACTCCGGCCTCGATGTCGACGCGGTCCGCACCGTCAGCGAGGGCGTGCGCCTGTTCCGCGAGCGGACGCACGGCTCGCTTCTCATCATCACCCATTCCACCCGCATTTTAGAGGCGCTCCATGTGGACGCTGCCCACGTGATAGAGGAAGGCGTCATCGTCCGCAACGGCGGCGCTGAGCTAGTGGATGAGATCAACGAAAAGGGATTCAGCAGCCTGAAGGAAGACTGAATCGGGAGGCTCTTGACATGGCAGATTTGAAAGAAAAAACCTATGTGGAGGACGTGGACCGCAGCGTCTACGACATTCGGGACGCGGAAAATGACGCGTACCGCATGGAATCCGGCCTGACGCCGGAGATCGTCGAAAAGCTCTCCAAGGAGAAGGACGATCCCGTGTGGATGCAGCAGTTCCGGCTCGAATCCCTCCAGATCTACAATGAAATGAAGATCCCCAACTGGGGCCCGTCAATTGAGGGCCTTGATATGGATCATATCGCGACCTACGTTCGCCCGAACACCAAGATGCGCAACGACTGGAAGGACGTGCCGGAGGACATCAAGGAGACCTTCGAGCGCCTTGGCATCCCGCAGGCGGAGAGAAAATCCCTCGCCGGTGTGGGTGCGCAGTACGACTCCGAGCTTGTCTATCACAACGTCAAGGATTCCGTGGCGGCCGAGGGCGTGGTTTACACCGATATGGAGAGCGCCATAAAGGGCGAATATGCCGACATGGTGCGCAAGTACTTCATGAAGCTCGTGACGCCCCACGATCACAAGTTTGCGGCGCTCCACGGCGCGGTGTGGTCCGGCGGCTCGTTCGTGTACGTGCCCAAGGGCGTGCACCTCTCCATTCCTCTGCAATCCTACTTCCGACTGAACGCCAAGGGCGCCGGCCAGTTTGAGCACACGCTCATCATCGTGGACGAGGGCGCGAGCCTGCACTTCATTGAGGGCTGCTCCGCGCCGAAGTACAACGTGGCAAACCTCCACGCTGGCTGCGTGGAGCTGTACGTCAAGAAGGGGGCCAAACTCCGCTACTCGACGATCGAAAACTGGTCGAAGAACATGTACAACCTGAATACCAAGCGTGCGCTGGTGGAAGAGGGCGGCACGATCGAGTGGATCTCCGGCTCCTTCGGCTCCCATGTTGGCTGCCTGTACCCCATGAGCATCTTAAAGGGCGACAATTCCCGCATGGAGTTCACCGGCGTTACGTTCGCCGGTGCGGGGCAGAACCTCGATACCGGCGCAAAGGTCGTCCATGTGGGCAAAAATACGAGCTCCTATATGAACACGCGCTCGATCAGCAAGAGCGGCGGCATCAGCACGTTCCGCTCGAGCGTCGTCGTGGAAAAGGGCGCCAAGGGCGCCAAGTCCGCCGTGTCGTGCCAGTCGCTGATGCTGGACTCCGAGTCCCGCTCCGACACCATCCCCGCCATGGACATCCGCACGAAGGACGCGGCCATCGGCCACGAGGCGAAGATCGGCGCGATCAGCAACGAAGCCGTCTTTTATCTGATGAGCCGCGGCATGAGCGAGGAGGACGCGCGCGCGATGATCGTCAGCGGCTTTGCCGACAATGTCTCCAAGGAGCTGCCGGTGGAGTACGCGGTGGAAATGAACAACCTCATCCGGCTCGAGATGAAAGGCAGCATTGGCTGAAAGGAGTTTGGACATGAACGATACGATTTTGATCAACCGGCTCCCGACCCGTACCTGGAACCGGCTGGGTGTGAACGAAACGGCCCTCACCTGGGGACAGGCCGACGATTTGGGCGAAGAGAAAATCACCGCCGCCGGTCAGACCGAGCGGCTTGAGATCACTGGCTCCGGCGAGCGCGGCGAGAAGATGGTGGACATCCACGTGCCCGCGGGCCAGACCGTCACGGTGTTTGAAACGCTGAGAGCGGAAAAGGGCCTGCTCGTGCACACGGCGCTCCACGTTGAAAAGGACGCAAAGGTGCGGCTCGTGCAGATTCAGCACGCAGCGCAGGACTCTCTGCTCCGTCTGGAGACGAGCGGCGAGTGCGCCGAAAACGGTCAGGTAGCGCTGATCCAGGTCCTGCTGGGCCGCGGCGATGTGTACAGCGACGGCCAGTTCGAGTTGAACGGCAACGGCGCGGGCTTCACGGCGGGCATCGGGTATCTGGGCCAGAAACAGCAGACCGTGGACATGAACCTTGTCGTGAACCACTGGGGCCAGAAGACCACGAGCGAAATCAATGCCGCTGGTGCGCTCAAGGACGACGCGCAGAAGATCTTCCGCGGGACCATCGACTTTAAGAAGGGCTCCGCGGGCTCCGTCGGCAGCGAGCAGGAGACGGTTTTGATGCTGGGCGACGGCGTCGTCAACAAGACGGTGCCGCTGATCCTGTGCGCCGAGGAAAACGTCGTCGGCAACCACGGCGCGACCATCGGCGAGCTGGACGAGGACACGCTGTTCTACTTTGAAAGCCGCGGCATTTCCGCAGCGGAGGCGGAAAACATCATGTCCCGCGCCGCCATCGAGCGGCTGGCCCGCACGATCGAGGATGAAGCGGCGCAGGCCGCGATCCTCTCCGAGCTTGAGGAGGTGCTGTAAGATGGCGCATGCATATCGGGACGATTTTCCCTTGCTCAAGAGTCAGGATGTCGCCTATTTAGACAACGCCGCGACGGCGCAGCGCCCGCAGTGCGTGCTGGACGCCGTAACGGAGTTTTATAAAAGTCAGAACGCCAATCCGCTGCGCGGCCTCTATCCTCTGAGCATCACCGCGACGGAGGCTTATGAAAACGCGCGCGAGGCCGTTCGCGCCTTTCTGAACGCGAAGAGCAGCCGCGAGATCATCTTCACCCGCAACACCACCGAGAGCATCAATTTAGTGGCTTACAGCTACGGTCTCTCCCACGTGAAGGCCGGGGACGAGGTGCTCGTCTCCATCATGGAGCACCACAGCAACCTTCTCCCCTGGCAGATGGTTTGCCGCCAGACCGGCGCGTCGCTCAAATTTATGGAATGCGAAATGGACGGCACGCTGGACTTAAATAAGGTCGAAGCCCTCATCACGCCGAAAACGAAGATCGTCGCCTGCACACACGTTTCGAACGTCTTAGGCCGCGTGAATCCCATCCGCGAGCTCGCGGCGCTGGCGCACCGCGCCGGCGCAGTGCTGGTCGTCGACGGCGCGCAGAGCACGCCGCACATTCCGGTGGATGTGCAAGCATTGGACGCGGATTTCTTCGCCTTCTCCGGCCACAAGGTCTATGGCCCCATGGGCATCGGCGTTCTCTACGGACGTGAAGAATTGCTGAACGCCATGCCGCCGTTCCTCACCGGCGGCGAGATGATTGAATCTGTCACCCGCGATGGTGCGGTCTTCGCCGAGCTCCCGCACAAGTTCGAGGCCGGCACGGTCAACGCGGCAGACGCCGTGGGCCTGCATGCGGCCATTGACTATGTCAAGAGCATCGGATTTACAGCGATACATCAGCAAGAGGTCGCGCTGACACGCCGCGCGATGGACGCGATCGGCGAGATGCCGCACGTCCACGTGCTGGGCTCGGAAAAGCCCGAGGAGCATTGCGGCATCATCACCTTTACGGTGGACGGTGTTCACCCGCACGACATCAGTGAGATCCTCGCGAGCGACGGCGTCGCCATCCGCGCAGGCCATCACTGCGCGCAGCCGCTTCTGGCCTATTTGAAGCATCCGTCCACCGCGCGGGCAAGCCTCGCGTTTTATAACACGGAATCCGAAGTCGACAGGCTGCTTGACAGCATTTCCACGCTAAGGGAGCGAATGGGTTATGGAAAATAGAAGCTTTTACAATGAAATTCTCACCGAGCACAACCTACATCCGGAGTTCAAGCACGACCTGCCGGACGCCGACATCGTACTCGAGGGCGTCAACCCGAGCTGCGGCGACGACATCTTCCTCAAGCTGAAGCTTGACGGCGATGTGATCGCGGACGGCGCGTTCGTCGGCGACGGCTGCGCCGTCTCGCAGGCGTCGGCGGACATCATGCTCGGCATGATCGTCGGCAAAAAGAAGGAAGACGCGCTGAAAATGGGCGATATCTTCCTAAAAATGATCCAGGGCGAGGCGTCGGAAGACGAGATCGACAGCCTGGAAGAGGCCTCGGCTCTCCGTGATATCGCCCATATGCCCGCGCGCGTCAAATGCGCGGTGCTCGGCTGGCGCACGTTGAAAGAGGCCCTGCTGGACGGGGACGAGCTGTCGTAACGCGGTCGCTCCGTTGAATTTCAAATCAAAATAATAAAAAGAGGTATTTGCCGCAGCATGCGGCAAATACCTCTTTTTATTCAAGCAAAAACAGGGCGAGAATTCGGCCTTTGCCGTATTTCCGCCCCTCTCCCCTGCTCATTGGTCGTAATGCTCCAAAAACGAATGCACTTCTCCCTTTGTCTTGTAGCCGGGGAAGGTGTCGAGCGCGACAGTGTGGATGCTGTTGAAGATGGATTTTTCGATGTTGGGGTTGTCCCGCTTCAATCTTCGCAGCAGCATCTTGATTTCCTGACGCTTTGAGCCGCCTCCACCGTTGTCGCAGATGGTGCAGTTTTCTGTAAAGCGGCAGGCGCACTGGATAAACTCAAGCTGGTTGTACTGCCGCCAGGCGATGATGCTCTCCTCGTGGATGCAGTACATCGGGCGGATGAGCTCCATGCCCTCAAAGTTGTCGCTGTGGAGCTTTGGCAGCATGGCCTGCAGCTGCGAGCCGTAAAACATGCCCATCACTGTCGTCTCGATCACGTCGTTAAAGTGATGACCCAGCGCGATTTTGTTGCAGCCGAGCTCCTTGGCCTTGCTGTAAAGGTGGCCGCGCCGCATGCGGGCGCAGAGGTAGCAGGGCGATTTGTCCGTGCTGTTGGCCACCTCGAAGATATTGGTCTCGAATACCGTGATGGGGATGTGCAGCAGCGCCGCGTTGCTCTCGATGCGCTGGCGGTTGATGGCGTTGTAGCCTGGGTCCATGCCGAGGAACACCAGCTCAAACGGCACGTCGCTGTGGCGGTGAAGCTCCTGCATGAGCTTTGCCATCAGCATCGAGTCCTTGCCGCCGGAGATGCACACGGCGATCTTGTCCCCCGCCTGAATGAGTTCATATTTTTTCACCGCATAGACAAACGGTTTCCACAGCTCGTCGCGGTATTTTTTGATGATGCTCCGCTCGATCATCTGATAGGGCTCTAACGTTCTTGGCATGGATAACTCCCTCTTCTCTAATCGCTTCCGCCGCGACGGAGCGTTCATTGCGCAAGCTCCCGATAGCAGCGGTCAAAAATTTGCAGAAATTCCGCGATTTCCGCCTCTGTTGTCAGGTGGCTGAGGCTGATGCGCCACGAGGATAGCGCGTTTTTCCGGTCGCGGCTCACCGCGTAGACCGCCTTGGACGGCGTCCCCTCCACCGAGCAGGCGGACTTCACGGACACGCAGACATCATTTTTTCCCAGCTCCTGCTGAAAAGCCGTCCCCTTGACGCCGTTGACGCTCAGATTCAAAATGTGCGGCACGGCGTTTTCCGGACTGTTGAAGCGGACTTTTGGATACTTCGCAAGCTCCGCGCGCAGCAGACGATTCAACGCCGCAACGTGTGCGATGCGCTCGTTCTGATTTTCGAGCGCCAAACGCAGCGCCTTCTCGATCGACATCGCCATGCCCAGTGCGGGCGTGCCGCTGCGATAGGGCGTGGTGCTGCCGCCGCCGTGGATCTGCGGCTCGATGACAAGGTCCTTCTTTTTGACCAGCAGGCCGCTGCCGTTCAGGCCGTAAAACTTGTGCGGCGCGATGCTCATTGTGTCCACACCGGAGAGCACCAGCTTGGTCTTCCCCACGGCCTGCGTCGCGTCCACATGGAGGCGGCAGTTGGGGTAGTCTCTCAAAATATCCGCGATCTCTTGGATTGGCTGCACCGTGCCGAGTTCGCTGTCCACCGCGCAGATGGCGACGAGCACCGTGTCCTTTCGCAAAAGCTCGCGCAGATGTTCCAAATCAATGGTGCCGTCTCGCCGGATGTCCACGAGGTCGACCTCGCAGCCCTGCTGCTGCAATGCGGACAGCGCACCGCCCACGGAGGAATGCTCCAGCGCCGTGGAGATGATGTGCTTTCCCACATGGCGGGACGCCTGCACGATGCCCTTGAGCGCAAGGTTGTTGGATTCGCTCGCGCCGGAGGTGTAGATGATCTCCTCGGGCGCTGCGCCCAGAAGTTCCGCGATGCCGTCCGTCACCCGGGCCATTTCCACCTGCGCTGCCCACCCTGCGGGGTGGGTGGAATTGGGGTTTCCGATATAGCGCCGCTCAGTTTGATAAAACGCGTCCAGCACGGTAGGGTCTGCCGGCGTGTTGGCAGAGTAATCAAGATAGATCATAACGGTCTCTCCCACGCGGTCAGGTCCTTGACGACCTCGCCCGCGACAATCAGGCCGACCGCGGCGGGCACAAAGGCGTTGCTGCCCGGAACTTGCCGTCGCTGCGTGCACTTGCGCGCCGTGCCCGGCGGGCAGATGCAGTGTGTCCGGCAACTGATGGACATGTCGTCCAGCGGCGTGATGGGCGGCTCTTTGGAGTAGACAACTTTTAGCTTCTTGATGCCGCGCTTTTTGAGCTCGCGGCGCATCACTCTCGCCAGCGGACAGACAGAGGTCTTGTAGATGTCCGTCACCTCGAACGCGGACGCGTCCATCTTATTCCCCGCGCCCATGCTGCTGATGATGGGCGTTCCCGCTCTCTGCGCCTGCTCGATGAGCTCCAGCTTACCGGTCACGGTGTCGATGGCGTCCACGATGTAGTCATACTGCGTGAAGTCAAATTGATCCGCCGTCTGCGGCGCGTAAAACGTCTTGTAAGTGTGGACAACTGCGTTCGGGTTGATCTCCTTGATGCGCTCCTCCGCCACGTCCGCCTTGTACTGTCCCACGGTCTTGCGTGTGGCGAAGATCTGGCGGTTCACGTTCGTCAGGCACACCCGGTCGTCGTCGATGAGGTCCAGCGTGCCGACGCCGCTGCGCACCAGCGCCTCCACCGTGTAGCCGCCCACGCCGCCGATGCCGAACACGGCTACGCGGGCGTTGTACAGCCGCTCCATGCCATCCTGACCTAAAAGCAGCTGCGTTCTTGAAAACTGATTGAGCATGCTCTCTCCCCGATTTTGAAAAATTCAAGCAGATTGATCGTCAAGCTATTCTTATCGGCTCTCGCTGATCCTTCGCCTGACGTTGGAAAAATGTCTGCGTTACACCTTTTACATCCACAAACATAGTATGATTGTTGGTTTTCGTATCATGGCACGAGTGAACCGGCACTGTCAACCGCCGCATAACCAGAATCGCGGCCCGCGCGGCGGATGATTTCATCCATGTTGACTTTTACGCCCCGTTGTGTGACACTATAGGCAACAAAATGATCTTGCAAGGAGAACAATTATGGCTACCACTTCCGTTTCCGCGCGCTTTCAGGAGCTTTTTCCCGAAACGAACCTCATTTCTCTGCTGACCCGATGCGGCGGCGACGCGGGCGATATTTTCGAGACGCTTCAGGATCAGTACGACGCCCACGAGCAGGAGCCTCTCGTCGGTCTCCTCGGCATTAAGGCCGCGAATATCGACGCCTTTGCCCGCGCCGCCTACTGGGACCTCGTCAGCGACATCCGCATCAGATACCTCTCGTCCCTTCCCCGCAGCGAAGCCGCCGCCATCGCCGCCGCGGCCGACGGCCTCATCACGCATCCCGAAAATGACGATATCGACTGGACCCCCGACGAATTCGTCAGCGATTGGAATGATCTGCACCGCGGCGAGGAGCCACTCAAATAACCGGTGCTAAGCTGTACACCATGACAGATGCAAAAGGGCAAGGGAAAAGCGTTGAGGAACTTTTCCCTTGCCCTTTTTCACTGGTGCTGAAACAGGACAGTGCAAATCGAATGGAAGCCTATATGCAGCACGCCATCTGTGGAAAGAAGCTGCAAAACGGTTAAAGGGTCAGATAAAGGGTCAAACAGAAAAAAGAAGTCCGAAACCTTACGGTTTCAGACTTCTCAGTGGAAGGGTGCGACAATCTGGATATTTTCCAGACTACTCGCGCCCCTCCTCTCTTTTAATTCTTGATAATATTATATCAGATTTTATGAGTTTTGTAAAGGCTTTTTCTTATTGCTTATTACCTGTTTTCTCGGCTACTATGATGTTAGTCATCCAGCTCCGCCTCGTGCTTGAGGATTGCGCCGGAGGCGGCGTTGATCTCGTAGCTATACTCCATG